>Ga0181402_1000005_pt1 | contig 68620 bp, 75 predicted proteins | sample 25SPOviralmetaG_FD_130131 | JGI IMG/M metagenome (GOLD analysis project Ga0181402, IMG submission 130131) | Marine viral communities from the oligotrophic San Pedro Time Series (SPOT) site, San Pedro Channel, CA, USA - 25 SPOT_SRF_2011-08-17 | ecosystem: Environmental > Aquatic > Marine > Strait...
AGATCGAGTAATTTATCCATCATTGGATCCTATGATATTTGAAGTAAAGACCCCTTCAACTGATATTAAAGGTAGAGTAGTAACATTCTAAATGGAAAATATTAATTTAAATAAAGAAGTTTATAATAAGGATCAATATGAAAAAATTATTGATACCTCTTTTACCCAATTAAATATACCTGAACCCCAAGAAGACCAACCTCTTCGTACTAATGAAGAAATACAGGGATTACTTAATGAAGTAGACACTTTAAGAAACCAATTAAGCTCCTCATTCAACCCAGAGACATTACCATAAGATGGCATTAATAACTAACATAGAACCTATAGATCCTACAACTTTTGAATTTCAAGAGTATAGTAATAGTGATGTTAACTTGATTAATGTTGAATCGATTGAATCATCATTTACCCAAAATGACGATTATATTGAATACCATGTATATGATTTATCTAATCAATTAATATTTTCTGAGGTTGAATTTAATGCATTTAGAAACTTTAGATTACTAGATAACAATTTAGTATTAGATCCACTACAAGATATTCAAAATTTAGCATTAGATGGAACTTATAATGCTATTTATAACTTTTTAAATCCATTATTAGGATCTAACTCTAATACAAGATATTACATATCTGAGATTTCTTCTGATAGAACAGAAATTAGATTAGATACTACTCAAATCTCATTAACTGAAGCTAACCAAGGTAGAACTGTTGAAGGAACTGGGGTTGCTACTGGTGGTGCTATTAATGAAGTAACAGATTTTATATCAAGGTTTAATTTACAACCTAGATCATCTACTTTATATCCTGACTTTTACCTTAACTTTGGGGAAAATCAATTAGCCTTAGCAGTTAATATTCAATTAGACGAAAGTGATCCTGTTAATCCTACAATATTAATTAAACTATACGAACCACTCCCACCCCAGTTTGATCTAAAAACTGAGTTGTGGGTTGTAGAAAAAATAGCAGAACCTGTAGCTTTCCAAGTAGAAAATACAGAAACATTTGATTTAACAGATTTAAATACTCCTATAGCAGGTCCTAACATTAATTTACCTGTTAAAGATCAACTTAATAACTCCACAGAAGCAAAATCATTAAATGATTTACAAACTAGTTATACTGCTAGTGTAACAAATCAATTATTAAGTTCAATTTCCCAAAGTGGTGTTACTATTAATGTAGATTATACTGAATATGAAAATTTTGTATTCTTTTCTTCTGCTCAAACACGCTTAGATAATTTTAAAACTAAATTAGGAGATTTAGAATTATTAGAGGCATCTGCCTCTTTAGTATCAGCTTCTTCTGTAAATCCTACGTCCTCACTATTAGTTTCAGAACAAGTTTACAGAAACCAAATTACAGATATTATAACTAATTTTGATGGGTATGAATATTTTTTATATTTTACCTCTGGTTCTAAAGCTTGGCCCAAATCAAACACTCAACCTCCATTTTCTAATGTAACAGTAGCTTCGACAGAAGGTACTAACTTTTATGATACCCAATCAATTTCAGCTTCTTTATATGATGGAGAAAATGATAACGAATTAAAACAAGCTATCCCTGAATATATTAGAGAGGATTCTCAAAATTTAGGATTTGATAAGTTTGTAGATATGGTTGGTCAACATTTTGACTCTATTAAACTTTATCAAGATGCTGTTACAGAAAAATATAATACAAACCCAAGTTTAACCTCAGGTTTATCTAAGGATTTAGTTGGAGATGCTATTAAAGACTTTGGATTAAAACTTTATCAAAGCTCATTTACCAACCAAGAATTATTTTCATATGTTTTAGGAGTAGGTACCTCGGGTTCTATTTTACCTCCTACAGGAAGTGAAGTAATTACAAACTATATTTCAGCATCTAACGATAATATTCCTGTAGAGGATGTTATTAAAGGAAATTATAAGAAAATTTACCATGCATTACCTTCACTTTTAAAAAGAAAAGGTACTTTAAGGGGATTAAGAGAACTTATTAACACATTTGGTGTTCCTGATACTGTTTTACGTATTAGTGAGTTTGGAGGTAAAGATAAAATTGCAATTGATGATTACGATTATTCAGAAAACAAATTTAATTTTGCATTACAACCTACATCAGATGGTTCTATAAAGCATATTTTTAGGTCTATAAATAATGACTATCCTTCATCAAATATCACCCCCCAATCTTGGGTTTTAAGAATTAATCCCGGAAAACTTCCTACTTCCTCTATTCCATATTCTCAATCAATTGCTATTAATAGGGATATTTTTGGTTCTCCTGTAGCTACGGGTTCATTTGCTTTAGTTTTAGAATATGCTGGTTCTGGGTATGCTACATCTTCAATTCCTTCATCATCCATAAGCTCAAGTTACCAATTTGCGGATTTAAAACTTATTGTTTCTGGATCTGGTTCAGTACTTGAACCGGTTTCTGCTTCAGTATCTTTACCTTTTTATGATGGGGGATGGTGGAGTATAATGGTTAGGCATGAAAATACCCCCGAACTATTAGAAGACACAACATATTCTTTATTTGCTAAAAACGATATTCCTACTGAGAATGGGACTAAGATAGGATTTCAGGCATCATCTTCAGTAATAGGTAGAAGTTGGCAACATGCTTCAGCTTTTATAGATTATCCTTCAAATGCTACTAGTAGAGTAATTGCTGGTAAAACTTATACAAATTCCCAAACTTTACAATATCAAGAAATTAGATGGTATGCTTTACCTTTATCAGAATCATCATTCAATAATTTTGTAACGAATCCTTATTCAATAGAAGGTAATACACTAGAAGGAGATCAATCTTCTCAAAATATTCTTACTTTTAGGGCACCTTTGGGTACAATGTTAGACTATGATACCCCCAGTGGTTCTAGTAATTATTTTCTTCCATCTACTCACCCAGCAGCTACTAAATTTGTACCTATATCTTCTTGGGAAGGAGGTGTAAATTATGAGAATAACTATGAATATGTTAATCCTAATAATATAACTACAGTTCAAAACACAGAACGCATTTATTTGGATTCACCCGGGGTTGGTATTAAAAGTAGAAATAGTGATAAAATTAGAGCAATAAACTTAGTTGCCCCCACGGGATCTGCTTTATCTCAGTATATTACAATTGAACAATCCTCACCTATATCGGAATCATATACCCCCGATGTAGATTACTTAGAGGTAGGATTTTCACCTTCTAACGAGCTTAACGATGATATGATAGCTCAATTAGGAAACTTCAATATTGGGGATTTTATTGGAGATCCAAGACAAGCATCTTCCTCAAACACATTCTACCCAGACTTTAATAGATTAAAAGATCAATATTTTGAAAAGTACCAAAATGGTAGTTTATTTACTTCATCAGTAGATGTTTCTTATAATGTATATGATTTTATAAGGTTAGCTAAATTCTTTGATAATTCCTTATTTAAAATGATTAAAGATTTTGTTCCTGCAAGAACATCTTTATCAACAGGAGTTATAGTTAAACCTCACATTTTAGAGAGAACAAAGTATCCTCAACCTCAAGCTACATTTGAAGAACTTTTATACACAGGTTCAGTTAAATCATTCCCATTAGGATACGAGACAGGATCTTTACTTATCCCATCTGGGGGAGATGGAGGATTTTTAAATCTTACACCTAACGATTTTACACAATCCTTTACTTACAGTATAACAACACCATCAGGATCATTAATTGTAACTCAATCAGATAAGAGAGAATTTATAACAGGAGAATATTCGGGTTCACAACTCACAGTGGAAGATGGAGAATTGAATCCTGATAATCCATTTAAAAAAGTTTCAAATACCCCTGTAAATTATTTAGTAGTATTTACATCGGGTTCAGAAGATGGAGTAACTGAAGGTACAGCGTCTGTTAATTATAGAATGGATACTGATTTTACTAACAAATATGTATTTAATAGTATTACTTTTAATAATATAGATGCAAATGGGGTTGATCAACAACAAGCTATAAGAAATCTCACAAAAAATGATACAATTGATTTTAACCTTCCATCAGATTTCGCCGAATCTAATGTTAGAGGAATTGTAACATCAACTTTAAGAGCTACAGACACATCATCAAGAGCTGAATTTGATAGAACTTTTAATCCTGCAGTAGGATTTTCCGTAGGGTTAGTTACATTCCCCCTTGAAAACCAAGACTTTAGATTTAATCCTTACCTCCCGGGTGTTAAATTTGATTATAATGATAATAATGCTTTATTAGGAAACGCTACTCAAGATAGAGAAAGTAGTATTTATTTTGATGTTGATTATTCAACCTCACAATTATCAGCAGTAAACCTACAATTAATTTTATCAGGTTCAGCTACAAGAGCACAAACACCTGATTCAAACTATAGTTTAGCAAGAAGTATTAGACCTAGATATGAGGGTAGTAAAAATACAGACCCAGTCCCACTCCAAATAGTAACAGAAGTCGCCCCAGGTGCTTTTATTTCTAGTTCTGGTCCCTATGATAGACAACTAATACAATCAACTTCTTCATTAGCACCTATAAACAATTATGTTTCAGCTATTGTAGAGTACGAAGATATATCAATTTCAGGTTCTGATAATAAACTCCAAAATGAAAGAGTACCCAACAATATTATTTTTATAGACTCTTTAAACCCAGGCGAAACATCAGAAAAAACAAAATCAGAGGCTGTTTTAGAGCTAGAAAATCAAATTGAAGATCTCCAAAATCAATTAGCTGAGTTTACTGCACCTGTTGAAAAAATAGATAGAGCAATTACTAGAATACGTAATTCGGCATTTGATAAAGAATTTGCAGAGTGGTTTACAAAACAAAGAAACTTCCCAACCTCTAATGATATTTTAGAAGAGGTTTTTGGACTTAGAAATAATGTTAGAGGAAACTATCAATTTGCCCCCCAAGGTAAACCATATCCGAGATCTTTTGAAGGGTTTGCTGCTTGGATCGCCGAGAATTCTTTTATTTTAGGGGATTATGTTAAAATTTTAGAAAAAGAAAAAAGAGAATTATTAGTTAATAGAGGACGTGTAAATGAAAAACTTATTAGTTTAGAAAATCGTCTTGAAATAATATTAGCTCAAAATTTCTTTAATACAAATATTTCTGGGTTTAGCACATTAGCTAAAGGATCACCTTCATTCTTCCCAACTATTCAACAAATATTCAAAAAAGGTGATTCTGTAAATCTTTTATCATATGAGGCTTCCTCAATAATAGCGAGTGGTTCAATTCCATTAGTAACTAGAACTGTAGCAGGTTTTAGTTCTTCAATTGAAACTATAGTATTTGAAGATAAAAGACCTTTCCCACCAGCATTATTTCCAACAGGAAAAGGAGCAATATTTTCAACATTTTCTTCTCCTGTTATTAATCGTAATATAATTGATATTACAAAACAAATAGGAAATAATGGAGATAGTGTTATTGTAGGAAATCAAATAACACAACTCCGAGGAAGAGGTGATTAAAAATAAAAACAACACATATTTATTAACAAACATTAATATAAAATGAGATATTTAAATAATTCTATAGTTACTGTAGACGCTATCTTAACTAAAAAAGGTAGAGAATTATTAGCTAAAAATGATGGTTCATTTAGAATCACACAATTTGCATTAGCAGATGATGAAATCGATTATACACTCTACAATCCTACACACCCTTCAGGAAGTGCTTTCTTCGGGGAAGCAATTGAAAACATGCCTTTATTAGAGGCCTTTCCCAATGAAACCCAAATTATGAAATACAAGCTTACTACTCTCCCCAGAGGAACATCTCGTTTGCCTATTTTGGATCTTGGATTATCTTCTGTAGTAATTAGACAAGGAGCTAGTTTAGCAATTACACCTGAAACCTTAAACTATTTAGGTGGTAACCAATCCGAATCTTCAGGATATACATTTACAATTTCTGATGTAAGACTATTTGGCAATTTTGAAGGGGTTGGAATTGATACTGCTGAAGCTAATAATGCTAATTCTGCTACAACTTTAGGAACTAACGTATCCAGAACTGTAGTAGGTACTACATTGAATTTAAGAGCAACAACTATAAATACTCTATTTGGTGTAAGAGATGATTTAAGTGCCACATTAGTAGTAACAGGAAGAGATTCAGGTGCAAGAATAACAGTACCTGTAACTGTAAATAAAATATCTTAATTATGTCATTTAAAAGATTAGAAACAGACGATTTTGTAATTTCAGCTGATGCTATTACAGGGGTATGTTGGGATAAAGGAGTTACTACTCTAACTAACTTTTTTACCTCATCTATCCAAAAAGCATCAACATCCGGGGATTATTATTTAAATGTAACAGATGGACCTCCATCTTCTTTATCTGAATCAATTCAATTCGCTATTGCTTATGGGCAAAAAGATGGGAGTGGTTCAATCCCATTTAATTCAGATTTAACAGGTAAATCCCCAACAAAAACCATTTATGGTCAATATAGAACCATGATCAATGAGGATGAAAATACTGATTTTGCCTTTGGGGATTTTGTTTCAACTGAATTTTATGCTCTATCAATAGATAGATCCCGCTTCAAAGAATCATTACTCCCAGGCTCTTTAAATTTACATATATCAGGTGCTTTATGTCCGATCCATTTAACTGATAATTCTAAAGATGTAGCTTCTTCAACTTTCATAGGTTCAAATAGAGTTTTTCAATTAGTTTCGGGATCAAATGGTAGCGCATTTACAGATAGTAATATTTTTACAAATGGGTTCTCAAAACAATCTGGGTCTTACGGATGGTTTTTACCTGATACAGGATTAATATTATTAAATGCTACAGCATTATCTGCTTCAGCAGCAGGTGGGGGATGTGGTTTACCCGTTACTAGAGAAGTAAATAGTAATGCAACAAATAACGAAGTATTATTTAATGCTATATCAGCATCCGCTAATTTTCAACTTAACTCCCAAGAAACTATCACATCAGATTTTGTATTTGTGCGTCCTCGTAGTTCAGAATTTAATTACTCAGGAAACCCCTCATATATTTCAGGCTCAACCGGAGAAGTAGTTTATAATGATTTTATAGATAATCCCCAAACATTTATTACTACAGTAGGGTTATATAATGATACAAACGATTTATTAGCTGTAGCTAAATTATCTAAACCATTAATTAAAGACTTTACTAAAGAATCCTTAATTCGCGTTAAGCTAGACTTTTAAAATGAATGAGCGCATTCAAACAATTTTTAGCACAGGACGTATTAGTATCTCCATTTGAGGTAAATAAAGGATTTTCCTTTACAAGTGAATCATTTTTAGATTCTGATGTTGGTATTGTAGTATTAGATGGAGTTTCCGGGAGTTTTTTAACCAACCAGGATACTACTAGTATAGGTGATTATCAAGAATTTAAAACACTTGTATTTAATTCTATAAAACATCTATATTATTCAAATTATAGTGTTTCTTCATCAGGTGATCCAATTTCACTACCAACAGACATAAGAGGATCTCAACCAGAAGGGGATAGAATCCAAGGAGGTAGACCTTATCCAAACTTTGATAATTACCTACAATCTACATTACATTTTAATAGATATACCCCCTCTATTTCTTCATCAGTATTATCCATTCCTTCTAAATTATATGGGGACCAAATACAACCTCATTCATTTAAATTAACAGATGGTACTACTACTTTTACAGATGATGGGGAAGGAAATATATTAAATAATAATGCTATTGTAGGAAATATATTTTACCCTCATGGCATAGCCGTAGTAACCTCAGGCTCAACAAACATAGATTTTGTAACTGGGTCTGTTACTTGTTCATTCTCATCCTCTAGGACTATCTATGAAACCCAATATAAATGTACTTTAAGAGAAAATGAATTTAATTTTACTCAAAATCCTTCAATAGTAGAAGGATCCTTATCTGGATCCCTACGAGGGTTTGCAACTGCATCATACTTTGAACCCTACATAACCACAATAGGGTTATATGATGAAGCCCAAAATCTATTAGCAGTAGGTAAATTAGCAATCCCATACCCATCCCCCAGATCAACAGATACAACTTTTATAATTAATTTAGATAGATAAATGTGGCAGTATAAACAACAAGTTATAGAATCAGTGGAAGATGTTCCTAAAGATGTTTTTGGTTTTATTTATAGAGTAGTACATGAACCCACAGGACAAATTTACATAGGTAAAAAAGTACTTTATTTTAACCTAAAACGTAAACTCACTAAAAAAGATTTAGAGATTTACGAGGGTGTTCAGGGTAGAAAACCTAAATTTAAAGTAATACAAAAAGAATCAGATTGGAAAACTTATTATGGTTCTAATACCCAAATCAAACAATGGGTTAAAGAAGGAAAACAAGAAGAATTAAAAAGAGAAATTTTAGCTTGGGGATTGGATAAAAAGCACTTAACTTACCTCGAAACAAAGTACTTGTTTATGTACGAGGTATTAGAAAAAGAAGAATTCCTTAATGATAACATATTAGGGAAGTTCTTCAAAAAAGATTTTGATGACAAACCAACTGCTACTCTCATTAACCAATAAAGTTTTAGGAGAAGGCAAACCCACAGCAAGAAATAATTACGCGTATAGCTGTCCATTTTGCAATCACCATAAACCAAAACTAGAGGTTAACTTAACAGAAAATAAACAGGGGTTCCATCCTTGGCATTGTTGGGCATGTGATAAAAAGGGCAAAACAGTCCTATCACTCTTTAATCAATCTAAGACCCACCCAGATTTTATTTTAGAATTAAAAACTATAGTAAAATACGATTCGGGTAATACCACAGAAAAGAAACGAGAACAATTAAAGTTACCTGATGATTTTGTTTCTTTAAAATCTGTTACTAAAAGCGATATTATTGGCAGACACGCGCTTGCATATTTAAAAAAGAGAAATGTCACTATAGACGATATTATACGCCATAACATTGGTTATTGCACTAAAGGACGGTATAAAAACATGGTAGTTATACCATCCTATAATGAAGATGGATCTTTAAATTTTTTCGTAGGAAGATCATTTACCGAATCTCATATTAAATATCTTAATCCATCTATTTCTAAAGATTTCATCCCATTTGAAAACACTATTAATTGGAATTTACCTATTATTATATGTGAAGGGATGTTTGATGCTATTTCTATAAAAAGAAATACCATACCATTATTAGGTAAAATATTTCCTCAACCTTTATTAAAAAAACTTGCTTCCTCTCAAGTACAAAAAGTATACATTGCCCTAGATAAAGATGCTTTAAAACAGTCTTTAAAATTCTGTGAGTATCTCCTAAATGAAGGGAAAAAAGTATATTTGGTTGATTTAGATCAAAAAGATCCAAGTGAGATGGGTTTTGAGGCTTTTACTAATCTGGTTCAGAAAACCAACTCCTTAACATTTTACGATTTAATGGAGAAAAAAATAAGTTTATTATGAATAACAAAAAGATAGAAAGAGTTTTAGAAATATCTAAAGACTCTAAACAAATTACCCTCCCCAATTCCAGATACTATCAAAGAAATGGAGAGTATTATCCTTCAATTACCCATGTTTTATCACATTACCCTAAAGGAAGATATTTTGAAGATTGGTTAAAAAAGGTAGGTTATAGTTCAGAATATATTGTAAAGAAAGCCTCCGAAGATGGTACTAAAGTTCATAATATGATTGAACTTTATCTAAATGGCGAGGAATTTCATTTTTTAAATGCTGAAGGCATACCTCAATATGATATTGAAATTTGGAAGCTATTTTTAAAATTTGTTGAGTTTTGGGAAGAATATGAGCCCACATTACTAGAAACTGAAGTACATTTGTTCTCTGACAAACTCAAAGTAGCAGGTACCTGTGATATGGTATGTGAAATGAATAATCAATTGTGGATTGTAGATTTTAAGACTTCAAACCATGTCCATTCAACATATGATTTGCAAGCAGCAGTTTACGGTCAATGTTTTGAAGAATGTTATGGTATAAAGCCTGACCGTTATGGTATTCTGTGGTTAAAGTCATCTAAACGTGGTCCTTGGGGAACTAAAATCCAAGGTAAAGGATGGGAAATGTACGAATCTAAGCGTTCACAAGAAGAAAATTTAGAGATATTTAATGCTTTACATAAAATCTTTAAAGTAGAGAATCCAAATGCAGTACCTGCGTTTGAAGAATATCCAACTCACATTAAACGAAAAGTCTAATATTTATTATCAAAAGTATGATTTCTCTAGTTTCACTTTTAAAAGAAGCTGTTTCGTCCCCCAAAGCTATTATATTAGCAGGCGCACCTGGAGCAGGAAAAGGTTCAGTATTAAAAGGACTAGATTTATCAGGCTTAAAAACATTTAACTTAGATAATAAGTTTATTGAATTATTAAAAACATCAAATGTATCCCTTGATTTAAAATCAGGGGACGCAGAATCAAGATCTAAGGCGGCACAAGCAATGGCCGCCGCAACTAAAAATCTTAAAACAGAACTCATCCCCCAGGCTATTGAAAATAAACAATCCTTTATATTGGATGGTACTGCAGCTTCCTCTAAACAAACTTTAGAATTAAAAAGTCAATTAGAAAAAGTAGGGTATGAGGTGATGATGTTGTATGTGTATACTGATTTAGAAACATCTTTAAAACGAAATCAAGAACGATTTGAAAAGTCAGGTGGGGAAGATAGATCATTGATGCCTTCCATTGTTTTAACTACATGGAATAGTGTAACTAAAAACTTTGATACATATAAGAACGAATTTGAAAATTTTGTTTCTGTAGCAAACACAGGTAAAAGTGAGACTTTAAAGGACATTAAACAAATTTTAGATAAGTATGTTGAACCTTTTAGACCTACAGATACTAAACCTAAAACTGACAAAGAAGAAGAACGTTCTAGAAAACAAGCCGAAAAGCTTAATCAAGAAGTACAACAATTTTTATCCTCGGATAAAGTAAAAGATATAATTGACTCTTCTGTTTCTTCAGAGGAAGCTCAATCTAAAATTAACGCATTCCTTAAATGAAAAAACTCGTAGAATCTTTAGTAAATGCCGTTTTAGAGGCAGATGAAAAAGTTATTGGAATCTATGGTGGTGGATTTAAACCACCTACAGCAGGCCATTACGAGGTAATTGAAAATATCCTTAAAACTAACCCCCAGCTAGATAAACTTTACATAGCCGTAGGGCAAAAAGAAAGAGATGGTATTACACAAGCAGATTCACTTTTAGTGTTTGATGTTTATAAAAAATATTTTCCATTTAAAGTAGAATTTGTACCTGTAAAATCAGTTTACAATTATATTAAAGATTTTGTTGAGGAAAATCCTGATAAAACAGTAATTGCTTTTAGAGGAGCGAGGGAAGGACAAGAAGAAGATTTAGTGGATAACGAGACATTTAAAATGTTTTTAGATCGTTACGCACCTGATGTTGAATATAAGCAAGTTAAAACATTAATAACTGGTGTTTCAGGTACTAAAGCTAGACAAGCATTAAAATCAGGTAATAAAGAAAAATTCTTTAAATATTTACCTACATCTTTATCAAATCTAGATAGAGATAAAATTTACGATATTTTAACTGCTACAGTAGAGGAAAATGCTAAAAAAGCAGCTATAAATGCCTACTCAAGAGAATTAGCCTTAGGGTTAGAAGAACAACAAGGTAAAACCGGATACAGAGCCGGCTCTATAAACCCAAAACTTCCTCAAGAAAGATTAAAAGACAGAGGATTTGCTATTAATCGCTCAACTACAGGTTTATTAGGTACAGGATTTTATTTTTACGGAGATAAAGATCAAGCTGTAACATCCACCAAAGATGATGGGAGAGATAAATACACAGAAATTGATCTATCTCAATATAAACTCTTTACCCCCTCTAACCCAGAAAAATTCTATAATGTAATTAAGAATTTAACACTGTTGTTAACAGATCTTATTTTTGATGAGAAAGTAAATTTTGAAGATGAAAATGTAACTAAACAATTAGATTTATACTCAAGTTATTTATCTAAAGAATTAGGATTATCTGATTTAGAAATTGAATTAGCAGCACAATCTTTTATAGATGATGTTTCCCAATCTAAAGATGGTGTTTTATTATCTAATCGTATCTTAAGTGATTATGATGGTATAGATTTAACAGGTACCTCATTAGATAATTTTGCAGTTGGTAGTTTAATATTTGATGGTAAGCTAAAGCCTGGATCTTATACTTCAACTAAAATACAAGATTTAGAGGAAGTTGGTGAAGCTTCTCAAAAACCTTACAAATGGTCTAAATCAGAATCTTCTCGTTTTCCTGGTACTATAGATTATAGTTTTATAACAGATAAAGATACCGAATATCAAGCTTATTTTGCCCCTACCTCACCAGGATTTTATGAATTTGGGTTTAGTGCAGAAGATGGTGATTTATCAGCAACTATAAATAAAGGTGAATTGTTTAGAGTAATGTCTACCATAGTAGATATTATGAAAGATTTTGTAACAACAACACCATGGGATAGAATTGAATTTGAAGGATCTAAAGACTTTGAAAGAGTCGAGAAGGGCGTAGAAGATAAGCGTAGAGATAAACTATATAGAGCCTATCTTAAAAAGAACCTCTCCAACTTCCCAAATATAGATGTTTTCGTACAAGGTGGTGTAACTTACTTATACAATGAAGATGAGAACAGTTTAACTGAAGTTGGTGAAGCTACTCAAAAACCATATAAATGGACAGTAAAAAGAAGTTACTGGGAGCCAACATTAATGGAAATTACTTATAGTTTTACTACAGATAAAGGTATAAAATATGAAGCATTATTCTACGAAAATGCAGATTATCGGTTTGATTTTCTGTTTTATCCTGAAGATGGAACTGCACTGGATGTTGTAAATAAAGGTGAATTGTTTAGAGTAATGTCTACCATAGTAGATATTATGAAAGACTTTATAAAAAAAGAAAAATGGAGTGTAATAGAATATTCCTCAGCTAAACAATATGAGGATGATGACCGTAGAGAAAAATTATATACTGCTTACTTAAAAAAGAATCTCCCTGATGGTATTAGAGCAGAGGAAATGGGTGATGGAGATATTATGTTAACAAACCTAAATTTAAAGGAAGCAGACCCTAAAAAAGGTACAGGTAAAAAGCCAAAAGGCAGTGGGCGCAGATTATACACAGATGAAAACCCAAAAGATACAGTAAGCATCAAATTCTCTACTAGACAAGATATTGTAGATACCTTAAATAAAAAATCATTTAAAGCTAAATCACATGCTCGCCAATCCCAGATTATCAACCTTATTCATCAAAGGGTAAGAGCAGCATATGGTAGAGCAAAAGATCCTGCTGTTAAAAAACGTTTAAAAACAGCTTTAGATTATATTACAAAACGTAAAGAAGCATCTAAGAAAAAAACCCAACGTTTAAAAAAAGTAAGCGAAGGTGATACTTATGAAAAAATGGCTGCTAAAGGTAAAAAAGCAGGTAATTTAAAACAGGGTACTGTTAGAAAAAGATTAGGCATTAAAAAAGGTGAAAAAGTTCCAATGTCTAAAATTAATAAAGAAATCTCCCGTTTAAAGAAAATGGACAAAGATAAAGATAAAAAAGGTGTACAATTGGGGGATAAGAACCAAAAATATTATAAAGCCCTACAATTATCTAAAACTTTAAAGTCCACAACTAACATTAGAGAAGATATGAATGATACAGATGGGGAATTCCAAAAATTATTATCATCTTTAAGTGATTTTTTAAAACAAAAATTAGAATTAAAATCATTACCAAACTTAGAATATATTGATGATGATGTTGAAAACGCTGAAAATATTCTCGGGAATACTGCTTATTATAATCCTAATACCTCTACTATTGTTTTATACACCAAAGGAAGACACCCTAAAGACATATTAAGGAGCTACGCTCACGAAATGATACATCATAAGCAAAACGAGGATGGTAAATTCGATGGCAGTATTAACACTTTTAATATCAACCAAGACGACTATCTAAAACAAATAGAGGAGGAAGCATATTTAAACGGAAATATTTTATTTAGAAGTTGGGAAAACACTGTAGAAAAATGATTAGTTTATTAGAAATATACGAGCAAGAATCCCAAAAATTAGATCCCTCTAAAGTTGTAATCTTTTCAGATATGGATGGAGTGCTTACAGACTTTGATAAGTACTATGAGGAGATTACAGGCGTAAATAAAAATTCTAAAATAGCTAAAGACAAAGATATGTTTTATGAGCTATTAAATGATGCCCTAGATAGAAAAGGGATGGACTATAGAGATTTCTTTGCCCAAATGCCTCCCTTAGCAGACTATATGGAGTATTGGAATTATATTACCTCATTAGGTCGTCCTGTGTATTTGCTAACAGCCCCTATGAGACCACCTGAGTCAAGAGATGGAAAAGATGATTGGGCTAAAGAATATTTAACCGGAGTTAAAAAAGTATTATTTTTTGGAAGCAATTATAAACAAAAAGTAATGGATATTTACTTTAAAATTCCAAAAGATGACCCCTCTCGTAAAAACTTAATACTTATTGACGACAGAGAAGGTAATATTACAAATTGGAGAAAAGCAGGTGGAACAGGTATACTACATACAAGCGCAGCCGATACTATCTCCCAGCTTAAAAAATTAGGTTTATGAGTGAAAACGTTTTAAAAAAACAGTTCAAAGAAAAAGATGTAAATCGTTTACGTAATATCTTTTCTAAAAACGCGGGCAACAAAACTGTTGTACAGTCCGGTTATTCCAAAGAACACGTTAAATATAGCGAAGGAGACGTGTGGGTAGAAAATGATAAGCAATGGACTATCAAAGATGGTATCAGACAATCCGTCTCTAAACTAGATAAAGCTAGACAAACCTCAAATTTTCCAATGTTTTGTCCTTGTTGTAACAAGATGATGAAACATAAAAGTGATAAGCAATTTTGGACATTATATAAAAGATGTTTTGAATGTCAAGTTGATTTTGAAACAGATTTGAGGATAGAAGGGTTGTGGGATACATATCAAACTAAAATCTTAAACGCTAGTGTAGATAATTTGATTTATGATTATGAACATTGGATAGAAGAAATGTTAAATGAAAGTGGTCAGTCTTATATTACTGAAGCAGGTGATGTTGAAAAATGGGCTGGAGGAATTAATGTAGAAAGAGTTTTAGAATCTAAAGAAAAAACAATAGAATTCTTAAAAGGACTAAAAAAAGATGACAACACTTGAGTTAATAGGAGTATTATCTGTAGCTATAATAACATCAATATTAGGCCCTATAGCCGTAGCTTGGGCTAAAACTAAATTTTCCTCTAAAAAAGATTCCTTAACTAAAGATATAGATGCCTCAGAGCAAGTTCAGGAGCAAATTGAAGATTTATTAGATGAATTAAACGCCGATAGAGTATGGATTTCAATGTTCCATAACGGAGGTCATCTTTATCCAACAGGAAAATCACTCCAAAAATTCTCCATCATGTATGAGACTTTAGGAGTAGGACATTCCAAATCCATTAAAGAAACATTCCAGAATGTACCTATTTCTTTATTTGCTAAAACCATGGGTAAACTAAATAAAGATGGAGAAATTAAAGCTAGTATTAAATGTCAAGAAGGTAACTTTGGATTAACAGCATTTTTAACTGAATATGGTTCCAAATGTTTATTAATGTTAGCATTAGAAGATTTACAGGAACATTTTATAGGGATGTTAACAGTTGAGTTTGCATACGATCGCGAAGAACTCTCGGAAGATGAGTTAATATTTATAACACAGAAAACATCTGTGATAGGAACATTATTATCAACTTTTGTAAAAAAATAATATGAGTATAAAACTTTCTAAATCCGACATGGATAAACTCCACTCCAAAGGAGAAGGCGAAATTGGTGGTGAAAAAATAACTTACGACCAAGTCAACGAAAAAAAGGTTGAATTAGACGATAAAACTAAATTCCAACTAGATTTAAAACATCTTTTAGATAAGCATGTAGTTAAAGAAATGGCCGAAGAAGTAATGAAACAAAAAGGCTATTCAAAATTTCTAGTGTCTAAAGATAATCCTAAAGGTGAAACTTCAGGTTTAGATGATAAAACTTTAAGTAAGATTTTAATGCAAATTGGTAGTAAAGTTAAAGAAACAATCCAATTAGGAGAAAATCTAAACGAGGAATTATGTGCTAAAGGTAAAGCCTATATTAGAAAAAGAAAAGCGGCAGGTGAAAAATCATCAGCTTACCTTTCGGGACGTGCTGTTAAGGTTTGTAAAGGACAAATGAAAGGATAATTATGAGCTTTGATTTAAAAAAATATTTAGCAAATAATATACTGCTAACTGAAGATATTGGAAATTTACCTCAATTAGACCCAACTGATTTAAAAGGGGTAGATTTAACTAAAGCAGTAAAAGAAACTTTAGATGAAGATGAAATTCTTAATGAAGCTCTTGCAACTTTAGTAGTAGGTGGTATTTTAGCCGCTCCTAAACTTATTAATTGGTTAGGTAAAGCTATTAAATCAATTCAAAAGTTTTTTAATAAGAAAAGTGAAACAGAAGTAGCAGATTCTATTGCAGAGTTTGGACATAAATGGGAAAAACTTTACCTAAAAGCTATCATATCAGTTATTAAGCTTACAGGATTTGCTAAGTCCCAATGGAAAATGAAAGACGGAGAAATAGACGAACAAAAATTAGTTACTATTGCAAAAATGATATTAATGGTTATTTTAATAGTAGCTGCATCACTTGGTATAGGAGGAGTAATTTCAGCAAAATCCTCAATTGTTAAAGCTCTAGAAGGAACTTTTACTGGGGTTAAAGGTACTGAAATAAAGGCCTTACTTAGTACAATTATGACCCAACTTTCTTCCTTTAAATAAACTTCAAATGACCCCAGAACGTCTAAAAGAAATAATTAAAGAATCACTCCGAGATTGGTTTAAAAAAGAAGATTGGGTTCGAATCGATACCCAAGGTAATATTACTGGTCCTTGTGGTACAATGAAAAAAGGAAAAGCCACCACAAGATGTCTCCCCAGAAAAAAAGCTCAATCTTTAACTAAAGCACAAAGAGCAGCTACCGCTAGAAAAAAAGTTAGAGGTAGTAAAAAAGGCAAACAATTTGTAAGGAATACGAAAAAAGCTACTTACAAGAAAAAATCATAATATTTATAAACAAAATTAATCATGGCAAATAAATTTGACCTAGAAAAATATTTAAAAGAAAATAAAGTACTTTCTCAATCTGGGAGATCTTTAATTTCAGAAGCTAGACCTAGTGGATTCGGTAGTGGAACAGGACGTAGTAAAACTATCGCTAAAGGTGGAGAAGGTAACCCCGAAGTTATAGCTAAACTTAAAGCTAAGGAAAAAGAAGAAGAAGAAAAGCTTGCAAAATCCAAAGAAGCTAGAAAATTCAAAATGATTGACGGTGTTCCTCATAAGTTTAAGGATGGAAAATTTGTACCCTTAAAGAAAAAGATGCAGGAAATGGATGATGATGATACTGGTGCTTCATTAGAAGACCTCTACCAAATGGACCAGGAAATGTTAGATAAGCTAAAAAGAGATAAAAAATATCCTGATCTTGATGATGTAGTAGATCCTGATGATCCGTTTGATTTAGAACTTCAACGTGCTATGGATAATGATGATATGATGGAGGCTAAAGATGATGAAGTAGAAGACATCGATGTTGAAGACGACGAGGAAATGGAAGTAGAAGAGCCTGCTGATGATGAGCCTATAATGGGAGATGAAATCTCAGATGAGAAACAAGACCTTCAAAAACAACTCACCCAGGCATACAATTCAGCCTTAAAAATGGGAGATGAAAAGTTAACTACACAGTTATCTAATACTATTACATATTACTTAAAAACTTTGTTTTAAATAAATAATTATGGATACACAAGAACTAAAAGAACAATTAGACACGTTATACGAAACATTTTCTACCGAACATGAGGGTAGCTCTAAGGCAGCTCATGGTAGAGCACGTAAGGCTTTATCTGAAATTAAAAATGTAATTAAAGAATATAGAGCAGCTTCAATCAATGAAGACAAGCAAAAGTAATATAAACGAAAAAAAGCTTAGCAAAGCAGAACTAAATCGTAGAGAAGAGATCATCAAAGATCTCAAAGGCAACAAACGTGAGTTTGTTAAACGTTATGGGAAGGATGCCGAAAAAGTAATGTATGCTAGAGCAACTAACATAGCTAAAAAACAAGCCGAAGCCATGAATCCAGAATCTGCAAATAAAATTAAAGAAGCTATTAAAACAGCTTTAATGGGCCCCGTATCAGAGCAACAACCATCAACTGATAAGTATGATGATAATCCTGCTTTAAAAGGAAAACAAAGCGAATTACCAGATGGTCTTCAAAAAGCCATTATTAAAAAAGCAGGAGGTAAAGTGCAAGAAGATGATAGAGTTGATTATACATTTTTTGCAAAAAGGGTACTTGAGGATTTAATGAAAAATGGATTAGGTAAAGAAGATATTAGGCGTGTAATGTTCCAAATGGAATTTATCATGCAAAAGCCTGATATGTTTACAGAAGGCGATTTAGATGTTGGACATCAAGACGATGAGCCAAATATGATAAGAGCTAACCTATACCAATTAACTACATATTCTGCCGAACTTATGCATATGATGAAAAAGTATGATGATATGGCAGGTGAGGTAGATTTTCCCCATTGGTGGCAAGCCAAAATAACTAAAGCCTTGGATTACATGGAGAAAGCTAAACATTACTTAGAAAATAAAGAAGCTTTAGCCAAAATAGATTCCATGACAGATAGAGTAATGGAAAATGTACTTAAAAAACTCCAATGACAAGAGAAGAACTCCGGGATAGAATTAGAACTATAGTAAAGTCTATTTATCAAGATAGAACTGACCTTGATATGCCCAAAGCAGAGTATGATGAAATCACAAAATTTCCTCAACTCAAACAGGCCCTCACAGATCTACTTACCCCAGAGTTCGATATGTTTATAGATACTATAGATTATGTAGCACCTAAACCTACTACTTTCCGTATTAATTTAAAAAACGGAGAAAATTTTATGCTAGTATATGATCCTCGTTCATTTGTAGCTAAAATTGAAGGTAAAAAATATTATATTTTAAATTTAAATGAGCTTGAGTTAGCATGTATAGCATTAGCTCGTTTATTATCATATGGAGAGTCTTTATCTCCGGAAGAGGCCGAAGCAGCAGAAACAGCAGCCGCGGAAACTACAGCCGATGAATTTGATACAGAGGAGCCTGCTGAAGAACCTGCTGAAGAAACTCCTGAAGAATTATAATGAAAAATTTTGACCTAAAAGAATATTTAAAAGACACTAAAAAGTGTCCTACTCCTACTCAGGATGTAGCCTTAAATACAGCTAATAGAGATAGAGCAATTCAAGCTGACTTTATTAGATATGGTCCTTTAAATGTAGAAAAACCTGGTGATTATTGGGAAATAACTGCTAAAAAATGGAATACTACAGTTGAAGCCGCTAAAGCCTCAAGATGTGCTAATTGTGTAGCATTCGATGTTTCACCTAGAATGATTGATAAATGCATACCTGCGATAGCTTCTGAACCTGTTGAAGATAAAGATGGGATTTTAGGTTATTGTTGGATGCACCAATTTAAATGTCATTCAGCAAGATCATGTAATACTTGGGCTGCAGGTGGGCCTATCAGTAAAAATGACGTATCTTACGATTGGCAAAAAAGAAATTTAAAAGCAGCTCTAGACCCAGAACCCATAGATCCTGATATGTACAAAGACGATTAAATGGACGCATTAGAAAAATTTTTAAATAGTGTAGCTTATAAATTTGATAAAGGGTATCCTGATGTAAATAATGCACAGGATATTTCTCTTTTAGAAGAATTAATCAGCAAAACATTAGGTGAATCCTTCAGTTTTGATATCTTGAAAGAAGAATTATTTATTTTTGAAGCTACAGATAGAGAAATCTCATCGAATACTAAAAAAGCAGTAGCTGATATTATCCAAAACGCAGATTCATCTTTTGGGTTTAAAGCTCAATCCAACGCAAATCGTTTAGGTAATCCTAACAAAGTAGATCCTGAAAAAGTCCAACAGGTATTTAAAGATACTATTGGTGTTGAAGGAGAAATTAAAATTTATAATCCACGTTCAGGACCTAACCCCTCAGGTAAATTCGATATGTATGAATTTGATTCTGAAAAATACGGTCCTGTTAGAATTGTTTTAAGTGGTGGAGGTAACGCTGGTGAAAAATACGAGAAAGAATTCGTAGCTAAATCTAAAGCAACAGCAGGAGATTCTAAAGAAAACCTTCCAACAGACCTTAAAACATTATATTCTTCCTTAGGTATTGATAATACTAAACTAACCCCAGACGATATCGAGTTTGCGGGTGCTACAGACACAAAAAGATCACTATCACTAGAAGGTCCCAAAGATATTGGTAAAATCATTTCGGACATGACCATTAAATATAATGGTAAAGAATATTATATCTCATTAAAAAATAAAGCAGGTTCAGGTATCTACTCAGGTAAAAATATACCTTTCATCTATGATAAAGATGGTATTGTAGTATATGATGCTTCTAAAAAAGGAAGTGCTCCTGGTATTGATTTATTGTTTGACATTTTTAATATAGATGAAGAAAAGTTAGCCCAAGGTTTAAATAATTTTAAAAATCAAGAAGGTGAGGTTGATAGTTTTTCTCCAGTAGATATTGATAAAGATAAATTTAAAAACTTACTTGCTTCATCTTTAGGATATGGTTATTATTATGTTAGAGAAAAAGGAAAAGGTGATGTAAAAGTTATTCCTTTGCTTACAGCTGAAGACGCTATGGATGCTGTTGGTACTATTAAGAATACTCAAGTTAAATATCCTGGTCCTAATACAAAACAATTAACTATAAAAATTGATACTGATAGTCCTACATTTGGATCATCACAATATCAAGTAGCAGTTAGGAATACCCAAGGTAAATTTTTACCATTATCATTAAGAATTTCAAAAGTTAAATAACTATGTGCGACTGTGGATGTAATACTTGCGACAATACTAAAATCTCGTTAAACGAGAGCTTAGTCCCTAAACAATTAGCCCCACAGATCCTATCCGAGGGCTTAAACTACCATTTAGAAAACAATATTCCATTATACGAGAATATCTACCAGTATGGTTCAGAAAAGTATTTTACTTTACTAAACGAGGCTAGAAAATTATACACTAGAGGAATGTTAGATTTAAATGAAGATGATGAAGATTTAATTAGAACTAACATTGGTGCTTTTGGAATATGCGAAGGTAAAAGAGTTCCTTTAGATTTTCCCATGTTGAACGAGGATTTAGACGAACAAAAAGAGTATACTAAAGGTGATTTTGAACAAATGGCTTCAAGGGAATTTAAACCCGGAGAAGCTACTAATTCAGATATAGTAGCCCTTGCTAGAAAAGCATTTTTGGATTATAAGTTTGGGAGAGGATTTAAACAATATTTCCCTAAAACTTTTTTAGACGAAGCTAAAAAGAAAAAGAAAAAAGACCCTCCAATTGGAAAACCAATGCGTTCCTCCTCAGGAGGTAAAGCATATAAAGTATATGTTAAAGATCCTAAAACTGGAAATATCAAAACAATACGTTTCGGTTCAGGTGGATTAAAAGCTAAAATTAATGACCCAAAGGCAAGAGCAGCGTTTTCAAAACGTCATAATTGCCCACAAAAGAAAGATAGAACTAAGGCCTCATATTGGTCTTGTAGACTACCACGTTATGCAAAATTACTCGGACTTAAATCAAGCTTCAGTGGATTCTGGTAAACTACCATTCACTCAAGAAAAACAAGGTAAATATATTATTCGTGAATTCTCTCACCTAGAAGACGATTCAGCTTTCAAGTGGCATAGAGATGAACAGAATAGAAGAGTTACAGTGTTGGAGGGTGAAGGGTGGAAGTTTCAATTTGATGAAAAACTCCCCATTCATTTATCCCCAGGTACTAGAATTGATATTCCTAAATTAATAGTTCATAGGATTATTAAAGGAAAAACTGATTTGAAAATTAGAATTTTAGAATATTAACCATATTTATAAACAAAATTAAAATGGGCAACTTTAATTTAAAAAAATATTTAGCTGAAGGTAGATTACTTAACGAATACGCCCCAAACATCAGTCTTTATGATGAAGACAATAGAATTTCCGCTGCTATAACCAGGTTTGTTAAAAAGGCTATGGATGATGAGAAAACGGGAGATCAGATAATGGATATTATAATCACAAGAGCAAAGGACGGTATTGAAAAATGGCAGAGATCAAAAAAAGATACTGGAAAAGGTAGAGTAAACGAAGGTATCTTTGGTACTTCTTATGAAGAGAAGTTAAACAAGGCTATAGATAGGTTTGTTCAAAAAAGAATGGACTATGGGGGAGTTGGTGTATTAGATACAATACAGAATATCTTAAGAAATATAGCAAAGGATGAAATCAGACGATATGATCGCATCAAACGAGGTCTATACGTTGCTAAAAAATAAAACACTATAAACACCTAGATTCATAGCCTAGGGGCTCGAAAGAGTTTATAAAATATGACAGCTGTGGCGTCACCAAAACTTGGAGACGTCACTTTTTTTATGTATATTCAATCAGTAAACTTTAAAATTAAATGGCAGAAAAACTAGTAATCGTAGGAGCAGGTGTAGCAGGTGTAAACGCAGCTACCAAACTCGTAGACAATGGCTATCCCGGTGAAAACATCACCATCATTGATATGGGAAAATCCCCATATGAAAGAAAACCCGAAGAAGTAATGACAGGCTTCCTTGGAGCAGGTGGTTGGAGCGATGGTAAACTTACTTACCATACAGCAATCGGAGGTCATATGTCTAAGTATTGTGGAGAGGATAAGGCAATGGAATTGTTTGATGAGGTAATCAACAACTTTAAACGTTTCCACCCTAAACCAGAGGAAGTACAATGTTCAGACCCTCAAGCAGAACCAGATTTTATTAAACCATATTTTGGTTTACGTTTATTCCCTGTGTGGCACGTTGGTACAGATTATCTACATGAGATTGGTAAAAATTGGTATGATTATCTAGTTGATAAAGGTGTTAAATTCGAATGGGAGACTAAAGTAACTGCAATTGATTTTGAAGATCAAATTGTATCTATAGGAACCGTAGATGAAATTGAATATGATCGCCTAATGTTTGCCGTCGGTAAATCAGGTATCGATTTTGGTAAACAACTAGCGGACGATTATTCATTCCCTACTGAACCTAAACCAGTTCAAATAGGAGTACGATTTGAAGCCCCACAAAAACACTTTCAAAAACTAATCGATATTTCATACGATTTTAAATTGTATCGTAAATTCGAAGATAAAGGAGTTTCCCTTCGTTCATTCTGTACAAACAACAATGCTGCTTATGTTGCCCTTGAAGAAACATATGGGGATTATTCGTACAACGGACATGCTAAAAAAGGAGAAGATTACAGAAACGATATGACCAATTTTGGTATCTTGATGGAAATTAATGGTATTGAAGAACCATTCAAATGGTCAAGAGAGCTAGTTTCTAAAGTACAAAAACATTCTGTAGTTCCTGGTGAAGGGTATGGTGGAAACAAAGCTCAAGGACGTCACCAAGCCAAATACAAAGCAGGTCTGTATTATACCCCTGATAGTGAAAAATGGAAATCTAAAACCTCAGAAGGGGATTGGGTTAAAGCACATTATATTAATGAAAATGGTTTACAACAAGTTAAAGATCATTTCCAAGGTTACTATTCATACATTGATGATTTTATCGAGGATATGAAAAAAGTATTCCCTACACTTGGGGATGATTGGGGCGTTTATATTCCCGAGGTAAAATATCTCTCCCCAGAACCACTTGTAGACTATAGCAACCTAGCACTTGAACAATTTGACAATGTGCACTTCGTAGGAGATGCTCTATCTGCTCGTGGTATTACAGTTTCCGGAGCACAAGGAATTTATGTTGCGGAAGGGTTGTTATCCTGAGGAATTTTTCGTATATTCACATAAAATAAAATCAAATGGCTAAAAGGCAAAAAGCTTACGAATACAAAACAATTAATTCAAGAGGTGCTCATATGTCCTTGTTTAGAGAATTGGGTAGTGAAAGTTGGAAGCTCCATTCATGGGATGGTCCTGCAGTTAAAATCCATGATAGGGATCATATTGACTCAACATTCTCAAAAAATGAATACCATTTGTATGGACGTTTTTTGGAAAAGGAACAATGGCAAGAACGTAAATCACAACGTGAAGGTATTCCATTCTACAAGAATCCATCTATGAAACATCTAATCTCTGATTACAGAAACTAATGAGGATAGGATTAACAGGTACAATGTCCGTTGGAAAAACAACTCTGGTGAATCAACTTATTGGTTTGCCGGAGTTGGACGGCTATATCAAACGTACAGAGCGTTCTAAGTATTTGATGGAAATGGGAATTCCATTGAACACAGATTCGACATTAAAAGGTCAAACTGTATTTTTAGCAGAACGTGCTAGCGAGCTAATGCAAGATAAAATTCTTACAGATAGAACTGTAATTGATGTAATGGCGTTTGCATTTTTATCTCAATCAATGACAAACAAGGAGAAAAAACATTTCCTTAAACTAGCATCTAAACTCATCCCAGAATATGATGTTATTGTATATTTGTCTCCAAACGGAATTCCTATTGAAGATAATTCTGTAAGAGAAACAAATCCATTCTATAGAAATCAAGTTGACTCTGTTATCAGATCATTTCTTCAAGAACATAGAAGCAAAATTAACTCACTTGTAAAATTAGAGAATCCTAATAATAGACTATTAGAATTTAAAGAGAGGATAGTTTGGGAGAGAATGTGATATTTATAATCAAAACCTTTATCTAATGAAAATATCTGAACTTAGAAAACTTATCAAAGAAGAAATTCTTAAAGAAATGGCTGTTAATGAAATGGCTAAAATTCAAGGTGAATTAAAAACCGCAATTGAAAAAGTCATTGACGGAAATGAAGATCTTACTGGATTGGAACTTAAAAAGAAAATCAGAGGAAACGAAAAAGTAAAAGATATTCTTGATAAGAATGATGAAGATCTTTTTGATAATCAACTTAATAGATTTATTAAAGAAAAAAAGGGCGAATTAGAGCTTAAAAAGAGAGGTAGAAAGAAAGGAGGTAAAAATAAGCCGAAGGATGAAAAAAAGTGATTTAAAATCCTATATTAGGGAAAATATCATCGAAATTCTTTCTGAGGAAGAAGAGGAAACAGAAGGTACAATTAAAGCTAAAGCTGACGCTTACAGAGATTTAGCGAATGCTAAAAAAGAAGCAGGTATTGAGGAAGAGGTGTCTCCTACTATTCGTCAAAAAAAAGGAGACCCAACGCCTCCTAAACGCTGCTTTAAAAAAGTATAAAAAAGCTGAGTCTGAAGAAGACAAGGAAAAGTTTTTAAAGAGAATAAAACGATACACCACTATCCAAAATGAGTTGGAAAGAATCAAATAGAATAATTGTTTTTCTATTAGGTGTAGCAGGTGGGTTTTTTTTAGTAGATAAATGTAGCGCACCCACTGTTATAACTAATACAGAGATTGAATATAAGTGGGATACCATACAAACAGAGGTATCCCATTATGTTCCTAAACCTGTCCCTTATCCTGTTGAGGTAGTAAGATGGGATACATTTAAAACTTCTATAGATACTGCCTTTATTTTAAAGGATTATTTCTCTAAAATATTTTATAGAGATTCTATAGTTCAAGATTCTGTCTCTATCATTATCGAGGACACTGTCACTCGAAACCGAATTGTATCTCGTTACCTAAATTATACCCTAAGGTACCCAACTAAAATTGTTACAAACGAAGTATATGTTCCTAAAAACGAGTACTTTTATGGAGCACAACTTGTATCAGGGAGGGAAGGATTTGCGTATATAGGCCCTGAACTTAGTTTAAAAACAAAAACAAATAATTTATATCAATTTGGGATAGGAATAAATAACCAATTAGCTCCTGTTATATCCCTTTCTATTAACTGGAAGTTTTAATGGCCCAAGAGAATATTAAAAAAATAATTGCCGCTGAATATATAAAATGTGCAAAAGATCCTGTATATTTTATGCGCAAGTATTGTTATATTCAACACCCACAAAGAGGTAGAATCTTATTCCATTTATTCCCATTCCAGGAAAAAGTATTAGATTTATTTCAAAATCATAATTACTCAATTATAAACAAATCCCGTCAGTTAGGTATCTCTACTTTATCTGCAGGATATTCTTTATGGTTAATGTTATTCCATAAGGACAAAAACATTCTTTGTATAGCTACAAAACAGGAAACAGCTAAAAACATGGTAAACAAGGTAAAGTTTATGTATGATAACTTACCTTCCTGGTTAAGAGTAGACTTTGCAGAAAATAACCGTTTAAATTTAAGATTAACAAACGGGTCTCAAATTAAAGCAACATCAGCATCTTCAGATGCAGGTAGATCAGAAGCCGTTTCTTTACTACTAATTGATGAGGCTGCCTTCATTGAAAATATTGGTGAGATATGGGCTTCAGCTCAACAAACCCTAGCTACAGGTGGTGGGTGTATTGCCATTTCAACCCCTTATGGAACCGGAAATTGGTTTCATCAAACATGGGTTAGAGCAGAACAACAAGACAACGAGTTTATCCCCATCCGTTTACCTTGGTATGTCCACCCCGAACGAGATGAAGATTGGAGAAAAAATCAAGATAAATTACTAGGAGACCCTAAAATAGCATCCCAAGAGTGTGATTGTGATTTTAACACCTCTGGTGATACTGTTTTTTCAGGGGAAATGATAGAATTTTATTCTGAAACATCACAAAAAGATCCTCTTGAAAAAAGAGGAGCAGATCAAAATCTTTGGGTATGGGAACCTGTAGACTACTCTAGGGATTATATGGTAGTAGCAGACGTAGCTAGAGGTGATAGTAAAGACTTTTCAGCATTCCATGTAATAGATGTTGAATCAAACACCCAGGTAGCTGAATACCGTGGACAATTATCAACTAAAGAATTTGGACATTTACTAGTGGGTATTGCTTCTGAATACAATGAAGCTTTACTAGTAATAGAAAATGCTAATATTGGATGGGCTGTTTTACAGGTAGTAATAGATAGAGGATATAGAAACATTTATCAATCACCTAAAAGTGGAGATATAACATCCGATTCGTATTTTGACCAATATAATAACAACTCGGCCTTAGTGCCTGGTTTTATAATGTCATTAAGAACTCGTCCTTTGGTGATACAAAAATTTAACGAGTATTTTATTGATAAATCAGTAACAATTAATTCAAAAAGATTGTTACAAGAAATGAGAGTGTTTGTATGGAAATCGGGTAGAGCGGAAGCTCAACAAGGTTATAATGATGATTTAGTTATGAGTTTTGCAATTGCAATGTATATGAGAGACACAGCATTTAAATTTAAACAACAAGGTTTGGATTTAACTAAGGCTGCCTTAAATAATATTACTACAAACAAAACAAATTATAATTTTGCTTATAACCCTAACAAGTATAGTAACGTTCCTAATCCATATGAAATCAAAACAAAGGATGGAAACGAATCAATAGACTGGTTATTATAATATTTATAAGATATGGCTCAGAAGGACCTTTTTTCAAGATTACAAAGACTATTCTCTACTGATGTAGTAATCCGTAATGTAGGCGGTAACCTCAAAGTAGTAGATACAGATCATATTCAGACCTCAGGTGAATATGCTACGAATTCCTTAATGGATAGGTATTCAAGATTATATAAAAACCCTGCAGCAACCTCTTTATATGGTCAACAATTTAATCTTAATTATCAGTATCTAAGACCACAAATTTATTCTGATTATGATGCTATGGACCAAGATGCTATTATTGCATCTGCCCTAGATATCATATCAGATGAATCTACCCTCCAGAATGAAATGGGTGAGGTATTAAGAATTAGATCTAGTGATGATTCACTACAAAAGATCCTATATAATTTATTTTATGATGTTTTAAACATTGAATTTAATCTTTGGAGTTGGATTCGCCAAATGTGTAAGTATGGTGATTTCTTCTTAAAACTAGAAATCTCAGAAAAATTTGGTGTTTATAATGTCATCCCATATTCTGCTTTCCATATTGAAAGAAAAGAAAATTTTGATATTGAAAACCCATCAAAAGTAGAATTTTTATATAACCCCCAAGGAAATTATGGTGGTGGGTCAGGGTATACTTACACACCTAACCAAGAAGAAAAAAATAGAATTGTATTTGATAACTACGAGATGGTTCACTTTAGATTATTAACTGATCTAAATTATCTCCCTTATGGTAGATCCTATATTGAACCCGCTCGTAGACTATTTAAACAATATACTTTAATGGAGGATGCTATGTTAATTCATAGAATTGTTCGTGCTCCTGAAAAACGTATTTTTTACGTAAATGTAGGTGGTATCCCACCAAACGAGGTAGAGCAGTTTATGCAAAAAACTATCTCAACTATGAAGCGTACTCCTCACGTTGATCAAGAAACTGGGGAATATAACTTAAAGTATAATATGCAAAACCTATTGGAAGACTTTTATATTCCAATTAGGGGAAATGATACAACTACAAAAATTGATACTACTAAAGGTTTAGATTACGATGGTATCCAAGACGTAGAATATTTAAGAGATAAATTATTTGCTGCTTTAAAAGTACCTAAAGCATTCTTAGGGTACGATGAAAATGTAGAAGGTAAAGCAACATTAGCAGCAGAAGATATTAGGTTCGCTCGTACAATCGATAGAATCCAAAGAATTATAGTTTCCGAATTATATAAAATAGCCTTCATTCACCTCTACACCCAGGGATATGATGAGGATTCATTGACAAATTTTGAACTTTCATTAAATACTCCTTCAATCATTTATGATCAGGAGAGAATTGCATTAATGAAAGAAAAGGTAGAATTAGCTTCATCTATGATGGAGAATAATTTATTACCTACTGATTGGATTTACGATAACATATTCCACTTATCAGAAAATGAATTTAACGAATATAGAGATCTGATTGTACAAGATGCTAAACGTAAGTTTAGATTAAATCAGATTGAAAGTGAAGGTAACGATCCTGTTACAACAGGTAAATCATATGGTACACCACACGATTTAGCCTCTTTATATGGTAAGGGAAGGTACGAAGACAATTCAGTACCTGATGGGTATGACGAAAAAGAATCTCTAGGTAGACCTAAAGAAAAAGTCACTAAAAGAAATACCCAAGACGATAACTTTGGTAAGGATAGAATTGGTAGCAAAGGCAACAAAGTTGACGACCAACCAGATGCAAATTTAAACTTTAAAGGGGGTTCTCCACTCGCTTTAGAAGTTTTAGAAAAAAATAGATCATTAATAGAATCCCTAAAAACTAGAAATAATAAAAAATCTAACGGTGATTCATTGCTAGATGAATCTCAAATTAGGGAATAATATTTATAACAAACTGGAAAATGTCAATAAAGCATTCAAAATATAAGAATACGGGTATTTTATTTGAACTTTTAGTAAGAAGGGTTACAGCTGATACCCTCAACGAAAAGGAATCCCCCGCATTAAAATTAATTAAAAAATATTTTTCTAAAACAGAATTATCTAAGGAGTTAAAACTTTACGAATCTGTATCTAAATCAAACGGGATATCAGAAAACCAAGCTAACTCTTTAATTCAAACTTTATTAGAAAATTCTAAAAGACTAAATAGAAAAACTTTAAAGTCTGAAAAGTATAACTTAATTTCTGAGATTAAGGGTTTTTATAATCTAGATGAGTTTTTTAAAACTAAACTTCCTAATTATAAAACATTTTCCTCATTCTTTACACTTTTGGAAATTTACAACACCAATCTCTATATCAACCCAGATGAGATTGTTAAAAACAAACAAACCCTTCTAGAACAAATTTGTAAAGCAAATATCTCTGAAAATTCAGTTAAAGAAAACTTAGTAAATGAGTTTCAAACATACGATAAAGATTTAAGATTACTTACTTATAAACTCTTATTAGAAAAATTTAACACCAAGTACTCTAACCTTAATAGATATCAGAAACAAATCTTAAAAGAATTTATTACCTCTGTAGATTCTACTCCTAAGTTAAGAGAAATTTATAATTTAAGATCTTCTCAATTAAAAGCAATTTTAGAAACATTTAATAAAAAAATTACAGATAATGTAATTAAAATTAAATTGAATGAAGTTGTGTCTTTATTAGAAGTTAAAACTAATAAATGTTCTGTTAAATCAAATGATATTTTTAATTTACTTCAATATTTTGAATTAATTGAAGAATTAAATAAAATTCATGGACCTAAGAGATCGAATTAAAGAAATAATAAAAAATAGATTCCTTACCAAAGAAATCTCTACAACAGGTACAGGCGCTACTTTTACCCCGGGCACGGGCGAACAATATGCAACCCCCAAAGCATTTAGAAAAAAAGGTACTAAACCTGTAATATATTACTATAAATTAGGCTTTAAACCCGTTAACAAAACAAAGTTACGCAAAGCAGCGAAGGGAATAGAAGTAGTCGATATTTATAAGTAATGGGCTACGGCTATAAATTAAAGGAAAACCAAGATCCTAAACAATTCCAACAAGAGAGAATTGAAGGATTTGAAAAAATTAGTGATAGAATGTTTGAGATTGCCTCTCTATTAAGAAAAGCAAAATTAAACACTAAACAATTTTATGAGGAAAATCCTGACTCATATAATGTTGTATACGGAACAGATTTGATTCAGGACTATTTAGAAGATATAACTACATTACTAAACAAATGAAAACAATTCAAGAACATTACATAGCTTTAAAAGAGGGAAAAACCTCTAAATCTTATTTTCATAAGTTAGCTAAATCATTATTTCCACATTTGGTATCTAACCAAAATTCATTTAATGATTCTCTTAAAATCTTAAAAAATAGAGGTATTATTACTGAAGAGGTTAAAGCCGTAGAGAAAAAAACATCTAAAGATGTAATGGATGTTCAGGCTAAGCAATACAACTATCAAGATAAAAACAATATTGATACTGTATATGGGGCTGAATTTTTAAAGGGATTTTATGCGGAAATTAAAGACCCTGCTAATAAAGATAAAACCCCAGATGATATTAAAGAAATTGTTAGAAAAAATTTAACTAAATCTGCTACTCATTATACAGAAAATTCCGCTTTTGGAATCAAGGGTATCGGATATGGTAAAGCAGAACAACCTAAAGAAGTAACAGGTAAATATAAGTCTTCAGGATATGGTGATTTGAAAGAATCTAAAGTTCCTACAATGACTGAACTTTTACTTGAAGGTAAAAAGAAAACAAATTCAGTAGAAGATAAATTATCCGAAATTGAAGAGAGTGGTGCAATCGTTACTTTAGAAACTCAAATCGAGGCTGTAGAAGAAATGATTGAAACAAAATGTCAAAGATTAGAAATGATCTCCGAAGACGATAACCTATCAGAGTTAGTAGATCCAAAGAGAATTAAGGAACTGCAAAAGGAAATTAAGATCTTAGAAAAGAGAAAAGCCAAAATGCAGAAAATGTACGAAAAACTAACCGGAAAGGCTAAGAAAAAACAAATCGTAGATGAAACAAATACTGATAGAGACTAATATCTTTAAACCTACTGTTTCTATCAATGAAGGTAAAACCTCATCTGATGGAAATTTACTAGTACAAGGTATCCTTTCTACAGCCGAAAAACAAAACGGCAATGGTAGAGAGTATCCAATGGAAATCCTTGAAAGAGAAATTAATAAATACATGGAGGTAGTTAAGGAAAACAGAGCATTAGGTGAGTTAGATCACCCTGATTCTCAAGTTGTTAACCTTAAAAACGTATCCCATAAAATCAACGATATGAAATTCGTTGGAAAAAAAGTAATGGGCACTATTGAAATTTTACCTACCCCATCCGGAAATATTTTAAAAGCACTATTTGCAAGCAACGTTCCTGTAGGAATTTCTTCTCGTGGGATGGGCTCTCTAAAACAAGTAGGAGAAGTAATGGAGGTGCAAGACGATTTCGAACTCTTATGTTATGATTTTGTCTCTACCCCTTCTAACCCAGGATCCTACATGAGTCCTTTAAACGAATCTCTTACTGAATCCAATATTTATAATAAAACCAATTCTATCATTACAGATATTTTATGCTCTAACGATAGATGTCCAATTTACTAAAATATGGCTACATTATTTGAAAGTTGTTCTGCGATTATGTATGCAGGTACTTTTTTAGGAGATAATTCCCAAAAAGGTACCTCATTTTCATTTTTACCAACTTCAGGAATTGGGGATTTTGATTATACAGGTTCTACAGGTATTACAGGATCTTCAAGAATTAATTCTACTTTAAATTTTCAGGAATTTACTATAAATGCTACCCCTAAAATAGATTATTCTTATACAAATGAAAATTTTGCATTTATAAGTGGGGGTGTTGTAGCTGATAAAACTATTTCTTCCTCTATTCTTCAAGGTTCATCTACAGGAAATTTAATTTTAGAGGGAGAAACTAATAATCATTTTGTTACCCCTATTACTTTTACAACAGCAAATGTAAATGTAGCTTCAAGTTCTTTAGATAAATTTATAACTGAAGGAAACTATGATTATAATATAGTAACATTCCAAGAAGATAACACACCAGGCGAACAAGCACGTTTAGATTTTCAATTCAACGCATTTTCTGATGATGTAGAAAGAATAGTTAAAATTTCTTATTGTGTAAGTGGAGGTTTTCCTTTTAATTCAGTTACTGCAGATAAAGCTAGAATCTTAAAAATTCAAGGCCAATCTTTTGATCAGTTTTCAAATTTAGTGGGAACCGGAGAAGATATTCTAATTAACCCTTCAGAATATACTAATGCTAAACTTGATCCTGATTCAGCTTCTATATTTGTAAGATCAGGTTTTAATAATTTAGAAGTTACAGATATCGGGGATGGTTGGTTAAGACTAGCCCACCTCTCCAGAATGAGTGGATCAGTAGGAACAAATGATGTTTTAAGAGTTAGATATGTTACCCACACAGGCAACCCAGATGGAGGCTTAAATGTAGGAAATAATAGCCCTGGTTCTGGTTCTTCAGGGGCACCTAATGGAAGTTTTACTTCAAGTATAGCAACATTCTCAATTGCTAATTTACAGTTAGAAGTTATAGAAGATAGTATTACTGGTTCTTTATCTGGTTCAGCTGATTCTGTAAGGAATAGAAATGCCTTAGCATTCATGCCTGCTACCTCTTATATTCCAACAAGTGCTTCAGCAATTACAAAACCCTCAGAATCACTTGAATTACCATTAACTTCATCTACAATTGATAATTTTCTTACAGATCTAAACCAAGGTACAATAATTACAAGATTTGCATGGACACCTTTATCAGGATCAGATGAAGCATCTTCTAATCACTTTGCATTATTAAAAACAGGTTCAGCTCCATCCTCAGATTATTTAAGAATAGATGGTAGAGGAATTTATTATAGATCATCATCAGCAATATTCTCCCCATTATCTACTAACCAATCCCAGATCCCTTATTTAACTCAATCGGGTAGTTTAACACCTACAACATATCACAATTATGCATTTACTTGGAGTGGGTCTGAAATCTCATGTTCTATAGATAGTGGTTCAATTATAACCGCTAAAGGACCTTGGACTGGGAGTAGTGGAGAACAATTAGAATATATTACAGGAATAACTAATATTTCACATAATACACAAGTAAGATTACAATACATTATGGTATCCCCTCATAAATTTAGTGCGGATGCTCTTAAAAATTCTACAAATACTACCATAGTTTAAATTTTCTTAATTTTTCTGAAGATGGCACATACGTATCACGGTAATGTGCCATCTCTATATATGGTACCTAATTAATCGATCTAATATTACGTTTTTTAAATAAACGTATTTTCACAAACAATTTAAATTTTGGAAAAATGGCTGATAAGCAATTATTAAAAGAGGCCATTGCAGAAGCTAAAACCATTAAAGAAGTTGCTATTGCAAACGCAAAAGCTGCTCTTGAAGAAACCTTCTCTCCAGTGCTAAAAGAAAAATTAGCAGCTATGATGGAAGAAGATGAAAAAATGGAAGAGGCTGATACAATGGAAGAAGCTAAAAACGAAATGGAAGAAGATGAAAAAATGGATGAAACTTATTCCTACCAAGAAGAAGGTATGGATCAGAATGAAAACATGGATGAAGCTTCTTTAGAGGAGTTATTAGCTGAACTCGAAGAAGGTGAAGACACGAACGAGGAAGATAAAGTGAACGAGGCTGAATTGGATGAAGCTGAAGGCGATATGGACCTCGAAGAAATGTCTGAAGACGAATTAAAATCATTCGTCGAAGAAGTTATTGAAGATATGGTTCAAGCTGGTGAATTAGAAGCCGGTGGTGATCCTGTTGAAATGTCTGATGAAGAAGAAGAAGAGGAAGGTAAAGAGGAAATGGAAATGGATTCTATGGAAGAAGTTAACATTGACGAATTACTTTCAGAAGAAGACGTAAACGAGTTTGATCTTGCAGGCGCAGAAATGATTGCTCCTGAACTTATCGGTGGCGTCATTGCCGCACTTGGAGCACTTGGATTAGGTGCAGCGATCGATAAAGAGGAACTTAAGAAAATGTCATCTGACAAGCTTAAGGCTCTTGCTGCAAAACTCGGTGTAGGTAAGAAGAACGAGGAAGTCGAAGAAGGAGACATAGAGGAAATGAAGGAAGAGTTAGATGAGTTAAAAGGTGAACTTTCCGAAGTTAACTTACTCAATGCTAAACTTCTTTACACCAACAAGCTCTTCCGTTCTAGAAGCTTAACAGAATCACAAAAAGTAAAAGTTTTATCAACATTTGATAAAGCTACTTCGGTAAAAGAAGTTAAATTAGTATTTGAGACACTCTCAGACTCATTAACTACTTCCCAGGTTGTAAAAGAAAATAAAGGTTCCGCATCTAGACCCACAGGTGGGGCTAGTAAAAATCCTCAACCGATCTTAGAATCTAACGATCAGGTTAGGAGATGGCAAAAATTAGCCGGTATTACTACCGATAAATCCTATACATAAAAATGGAATTAGTAAACAACTTAGTCAACGAATCCGCAGAGTCGTTTAGAAACATGCAAAGCGACGCTGCAAGATTAGCTGGTAAGTGGGAAAAGACAGGTTTACTTGAGGGCTTAGATAATGAGCTTGAAAAGAACAACATGTCACTTATCCTCGAAAACCAAGCTAAGCAATTATTGAACGAAAGTTCATTAACAGGTACTGGTGGTACCTTCGCAGCAGGAACTGGTGAGCAGTATGCCTCTGTAGTCTTACCTATGGTAAGAAAGATTTTTGGACAGGTAGCTGCCCAAGAATTCGTATCTGTTCAACCAATGAATTTACCTTCAGGTCTGGTATTCTTCTTAGATTTCCAATATGGAACTAGTAAGACTCCTTTCTCAGCTGGTGATTCGCTTTATGGAAACACTGGTTCCGACCAGTTCCCATTCTCAACTGCTGAATCTAATCTGAATCAAGCAAACACTGGTGGATTATATGGTGCAGGTAAGTTCTCTTACTCTACAAATAATCATACTGCTTCTACTGGTATTACTTCTGCCTCAGCAACTTTTGCAGATGTTAATTTTGACTCCAGATTATCTTCATCAATTGTAAATGGAGATATTGTTAAATTAACTGTTGGAACTGCTAGAACTACTTTAGCGGATTTAGATAAAGAAGCTGTAAGAAGCTTTATTATCTCCTCAGGTTCTAATGTTACCTCAGATAATATCCTTCCTGCTTTTACAAAGTATGATGAAGGTGCTAATACTGTAACTTTCTTTACTACTGGATCGGATATTACAATCCACCAAACTAGTTCATATGTAGTAGAATACAGTAAGCAAACCAAAGATAACGCAAGAGGTGATTTCGAAGCAGGTGCTGCATTTGCTGTACCTAATGCTCAGTCTGCTGCTAATATCTCAATCCCAGAAATTAATATCGGAATGAGATCATTAGGTATTATTGCTAAGACTAAAAAGCTGAAGGCAGTATTCACTCCTGAACTCGCTCAGGACTTGAACGCTTACCAAGCTTTAGATGCCGAAGCTGAAGTTACCAACATCATGTCTGAGTACATTTCCTTAGAAATTGACTTGGAAATTCTTGATATGTTGATGGCTGATGCTTTAACAACTGAGTTCTGGTCTGCTAAGAACAACAGAGTAATTAATGATGCCAAGACTGCTTTCGAAGCTGAAGGAACAAACGGATTCTACAACACACAGGGTCAGTGGTTCCAAACATTAGGTACCAAGCTTCAGAAGGTATCTAACAAGATCCACCAATTAACTTTAAGAGGTGGTGCCAACTTCATGGTAATCTCTCCAACTGTAGCTACTGTTATTGAGTCAATCCCAGGATTCGCCTCAAACTCTGATGGTGATGCTGCTAACATGGAGTACGCGTTTGGTGTACAAAAGGCAGGTACTTTGAACAGCCGCTACACTGTGTACAAGAACCCTTACATGAATGAAAATACCATTCTGATGGGTTACAGAGGTACTCAGTTCTTAGAGGCAGGTGCTGTATTCGCTCCTTATGTACCGTTGATCCAAACTCCATTAGTATACGATCCTGACACGTTCGTACCTAGAAAAGGTCTCTTAACACGCTACGCTAAGAAGATGTTAAGACCAGAATTCTACGGTAAGGTCTTCGTGAATGGATTGAACACTCTCTAATAGAGTATTTGATCAGTAAAATCAAGAGCCGCTTTTTGCGGCTCTTTTTTTATCTCCTATAGGTAACTAATATGTATAGGTGAATAAGTAAATGTAAAAAAATGTTGCAAACACCATCTCAATTAACGGTTCCGAGTTATTTAATGAACTTCCCGTTTTCGCTATCTACAGATCATCCTAATAATGTTTGGATGAAAGAAATGAGTCCCGAGGACTTACAAATAAACCAATCTAGAGCGTATCGCCAATTTTTAGAATTATATAATTTTTTAGCAGGTGGTTCTTTAGTTTATCTATTACCGACTGAAGATAACTTCCAGGATTTAGTTTATACAGCTAATCTAGGAATTTATCTACCTCATTTAAAAGATAATAATATTTTATTATCAAACTTTACTTCAATCCCTCGTCAAGGGGAAGAGTTAATTGGAGAAAAGTTTTTACAACAAATGGGTTATAATACTTTTATCACCCCTACAAAATGGGAAGGTGAAGCCGATTTAAAATATTTGTACGATAATGTTTATATAGGGGGATATGGAATCCGTTCACAAAAAGAAACTTATGAGTGGATGGAAAAAGAATTTGATATGAACATTATTAAGGTTGAAATGGTAGATGAATATTTGTATCATTTGGACTGTAGTATTTTCCCGTTATCTAACGATAAAACTATGGTTTGTACGTCGTTGTATAACGATGAGGAAATAGCGCATATAGAACAATATACTGAGATAATCCCCGTATCTGAAGATGATGCAATGGGGGGTATTACAAATTCCGTAAGAATGGGTAATACTATTTTATGTGCCTCAAACATTGTAGAGTTAAAACGTACAGATGAGAATTACGATCACGAAAAAAATAAACTTGCTACTTTAGAAAAAATATGTGCCCATGAGGGAATGGAGCCCGTTATATTTAATTTATCAGAATACATGAAATCAGGAGCAATGCTCTCATGTATGGTTATGCATCTAAATTACGTTGATCAAGTAAAATCTCTTCTATAAAATGGCAAAAGCTTTACAAGAGTGGTTGGATACAGATGTTAAAAATCTAAAGAAAAAACCAATTAAGGATCTATCAAGTATATTCTTCTTTAGAGACCCTATTAGACCACAACTTATAGACCCAGATAGATTCTATTCCCCAGCAGATGGAACTATTCTATACCAAAAAATAGTAGATTATCCAAACGAACCTATTGTAGAGATTAAGGGAGTAGATTATACATTACAGGATGTTCTACAAGATCCTGACTATAACCAACCAGCATTAGTTATAGGAATTTTTATGTCATTTTATGATGTTCATGTAAATAGAATTCCTTATGGAGGTGTTTTAACTTACCAAGCTTTAGATGCAATCGAGAGTTATAATAAACCTATGTTGGCTGTAGAACATGATATTCTAAGTAGGACGATCAATCCTAACAATATGGGTTATTTAACTAACAACGAGAGAATGTGGAATAAAATATATTCACCTTCCATAGATTACACATATTATTTAGTTCAAATTGCGGATGAAGATGTAAATGTGATTTCACATTTTACGAATGATCAAAATGAAATTTTTGCACAAAACGAAAGGTTTTCTTTTATTAGATGGGGTTCTCAGGTTGATTTAGTTTTACCACTTGATGAAAGGTTTGACTTTCAAACGTTACAAAACGTAACAGACCACGTTGAAGCTGGAGTAGATCCATTAGTAGAAATTAAACCAACAGAACATGAGCTCAAATCACCATACCGATCCTATTTTTAACGAGAAAAAAAGACCTAAAAATCCTATTAAGTTTAATTTATCTTTAAATAGCGAGCAAAAAGAAGCAAAAAAGCATATTATAGAAAATCCTGTTACAATTCTAAGAGGAGCAGCAGGTTCAGGTAAAACTTTAGTGGCGTGTCAAGCTGCTTTAGATATGTTATTTACTAAACAGGTCGAAAGAATTATAATTACTCGCCCTACTGTCTCAAAAGAAGAAATAGGATTCCTCCCAGGGGATATTAAAGAAAAAATGGATCCCTGGTTAGCACCTGTCCATCAAAATCTATTTAAACTTTATAATAAAGATAAAGTAATGAAAGAAATAGATGAAGGTAGGATTGAAATCATCCCATTTGCATTTATGCGAGGTATTACATTTACAGAAAGTTTTGTAATTGTAGATGAAGCCCAAAACGTAACTCATAACCAAATGGAAATGGTTATAGGACGTTTAGGAAGAAATTCAAAAATGGTAATTTGTGGTGATGTTTCTCAAATTGATTTACGTTATAAAAAGGAATCAGGGTTTGCTTTTTTACCAAATATTGAAGCACAAGTTGAAGGCTTTAAGTTAATAACTTTAAGACATAACCATAGACATGATATAGTTCAGCCAATTTTAGATATTTATTCTAATTATAGAGATTAATATTTATCATCATGGCCGAAACAGTTATATTTAAGTGGGATACAGCTAATTTTACTTGGGATAACAATCCATATACATGGGACGAAGTAGAATTAGTAAAAGAGTTAGCAGGAGGAGGAAGTAGTTATCAAGAAATTTTTAAAGATGAAGAAAAAAAGAAAAAATTCATCAAATTGTTATGCAAGGTCCAAGGTAAAGAATATAAAGAAACTCACGAAGTAAAAAAGGTTAAAGTAAAAGCAAAAGATGTTAAACTTGTAATTAAAGAAGTTTTAAACATCGATATAAAAGTAAAATAAATGAACGATATTTTATTAGAAGCATTAGGAGGATTAGGAGCTGTTGTTACTGCCTTTCTTTATACAAAGTGGCAAACTAATTTGAACCATAAAGAAATTGAGGAAATCAAGGATAAAATGGAAGAAAATGAAAAAAGTGATGCTGCCCGTGACACTAAAATTGCTATATTAGAGACTCAAAGTAGTACTATTGTATCAAGATTAGAAAAAATGGAAGATACCCTTCAAAAAATATTTGAAAAAATCAATAATATAAGATAATTATGTATACACTTTTTACAGATAAAACAGAGGTATTTGAATGTGATTTACAATTAGAGGGAGCTTCTCTTAAAAAATCCTTCGCTCGACTCCTTATTGAATCCCCAGACATTAGCTTAGTATTTAACGGTGAAATTTCCTCATCTGGGAAATGTAAAATTCCTGTTAAAAAACTAAAGGGGCTATTAGATGAGAATGTAAAAGGTAAAATCAAATTAGAGGTAGTAGCAGAAGATACTTATTTTACTCCTTGGAGTGATGATTTTAAAATCGATGCTTCTAAAAAATTAACTGTAGAAGTTAAATCCCAATCCCCTTCAAAACCTATTTTGGAGGCAAAACCAAAAGTATCTGTAAAAGCTTCTACACCTAAGGTTGCCAAACCAAAAGAAAGAAACCATATTCACATACTAACTGAGGCGTTCAAGAAAAAAGATATTACCATTAAAAATATTTTAGAGAACAAAGAGTTAGTAAACAAAGTATTAGATGCGTATATTAAAAAGTTTAAAGTCGACCCTAAACAAAAAACACCAATTTTAGAAGGTATCGTAAATAAACTTTATTAAAATAGAATAAGTTATGGCGTTACCTGATTTTACGGGACAAAATATACAAGATACCTACCAAAGAGTAGTTCAAACTGATGGGTCCCTCTTGTACAATGGTACAGGTAGTATTTTAAATACCCTCCCTGTAACAGCATCTCACGCTATTTCAGCCTCATATGCTGTTTCTGCATCTCACGAAATTATAAAAGAGGTAAGTTCCTCATTTGCTGATACTGCTTCATTTGTTAATCCTTTAAATCAGGATGTTACTATTACAGGTTCAGGTGATTTAATTTTAAATGCAGGCAGTGATATTATAGGTCCTTCTACTTTTAGAATTTACTCTGATTTTTCTAATAGAGGTAGAATTGATTTATTTTCCACAACAGGAGTTGGTGCAGCAAATGTAAAACTATACGGAGGTACATCTACATTAGAATTACAACACGATAGTGGAGTTGAAATTATAGGCTCCACTAAAATACAAGGCTTAGGTACAACAGACGCAACCACTGCTTTAAGAGTAGAAGACGCAAATGCTTCTGCTTCTTTTATAGTAAGAGATGATGGTAACGTAGGTATAGGTACAACTTCTCCTGTAGGAATACTTCATGCTTATTCAACCTCTGCACCTGTTATAGAAAGCCCTTCTAATGCAGCTATAATAATTAGAAGAAATGATAATACAAACTATTCATCACTTCTTAAATACCATTCAGGTAATTCAGAAAAGTTTGTAGCAGGGTTGTCTGATGCAGGGGATTTTACAAACTCTACAGGTGAGGAATATTTTATCGGTACAACCAAAACAAATCCTTTATTAGTATTAAAGAACGATGGTAAATTAGGTATAGGTACAACATCACCATCATATAAATTAGATGTAAGTGGTAGCGGTAATTTTACAGATGGATTAGACATAACAGGCTCTCTTAATGTAACAGCAGGTAACGTAGGTATAGGAACTAATGTACCTTCCTCAAGACTCCAAGTTAAAGGTTCAGGTACAACATCCTCAACTACAGCTTTAAGAGTAGAAAATGCAAATTCATCTGCTTCTTTAGTTATAACAGATGATAGTTTAATTCAAGTAGATAATCCACCTTTTACAACTTCAACAGCAGCTGATTTTGAAGGTATACTTTTAAGTAATACTGCTGAAATTAGGAGTAATAGCAATGCTTCGGGTAGAGTAGCTGGGTTTAGATTATTTAACCCTAGTACTTCAACTGGTCAATTAGAATTATATAGAGCAGGAGTAGTAACTACCCAATTAACATCAGGTGACCAAACTTCTAATAACTATTCTTTTGTAACCTATGGTAACTTTGGATTGGGTACTTCAACACCTGATAAAGGTAAGTTAGTAATATCAAGTAATTCAATTAGAACTGTCGCAGAATCTATACTGTATGTAACAGGTAGTACTTCAGATAGTTACGATTTAGCAAGATTTGTATCCGATGATACTGCTAGAGTAGTTATTACTAATAGTGGAAGTGTAGGTATAGGTACAACATCACCCACCGAAAAACTAACCATAGAAGGTAACATATCAGCATCAGGAGATTTAGCAATTCAAGGATTTCCAAGTGTATCCGCATCCTTGGCATCATCAGGAGGTGGAGGTGGTGGTTCTCAAACCCTACAACAAGTATTAGATACAGGTAATACCGCAGCATCTGATATGACCCTTAACGGGGAATTAAATGTAAACGGAATCCAATTCACCACCTCTAGCAATGAACAATCTCTTGGTATAGGTAATAATGTATTAAGTAATAATACAGGAACTGATGTTACTGCTATCGGAAGAATAGCAGGTCAAAACAATTCAGGCTCTAATTGTGTTATGATTGGGGAAAGTGCTGGTTCAAATAATAGCGGTAGTTCTACTGTTATGATTGGAGAACTTGCAGGTTCATTAAACAAAGGTAATGATTGTGTACTTATAGGTTACACAGCAGGTGCTAATAACTTTGGTAATCAACAAGTCTTTATAGGATTTAATGCAGGTAAAAACCAATATTCTGGATCAGTAAGTGGTGTTGATGCTACTAATAATGTAAGTATAGGATTTAGAGCAGGAGAATTTAGTTCTGGGAGTAATGTCTTGGTAGGTGCTGACACTGGTAGAAATAATCAAGGAACTAATAATGCATTTATAGGATCAGGAAACGCCGCAGGAGGAGCTAACACAGGAGATGGAAATATTGGAATTGGTGCAAATGCTCTTTCCACAAACCAGGGGGATCATAATATAGCATTTGGTAGAGATGCATTAAAAGTTAATGAAAGAGATTATAGTGTAGCAATAGGTCATAGTACCCTTAAAAATCAAACAACTGGTCAATATAATATTGCTATAGGAAGGGATGCCGGTGCTAATGGTGCTGCGGCTCTTACGGGGCAACAAAATATTTTTATTGGATATGATGTTACTTATGGAAATTCATCAGGTGGTTTACTAGGGGCAATTGGTATAGGGAATTCTATTGATTTAACTCAATCTTATTCCATTGTATTAGGTAGACCAACTTATACTTATATGAAAGTAGGAATAGGAACTTCTACACCTACTGCTAGACTTCATGTAAAAAGTGGATTTACAACTAGCGCCCAAATGGCTTTCCTTGTTGAAGATTCAAATGGAACTGATTTATTCAAAGTAACATCTGATGGTAGAATAGGTATACCCATTTCAGTAACACCATCAGGTACCTCAGATTCACAAGGAAGTCAAGGTGATATATCTTATGATGATGATTATTTTTATGTAAAAACTTCTGCTGGTTGGAAAAGAGCAGCATTATCAACTTTCTAATAATAAAAACAAAAAACAAATGGCTATACAAGCAACTTCAACATTCGAATATAATTCCGGAGTATACACAAACCCTTACTTTAGAATTGTTTTAAATTTACCACAAGATGGTCAACAAACCCCAGTAGACTGTTTTATGTATTCTTCACAAGATGCATATATTTCTGGAAGTGGGCAAATTGCATGTTTTCCTTTCTATATTAATAATGCATCAGCTTCAGTTGATAACAGCGGAGATAATGTAATTAACAAATACCTCTTGTTTGTTACAGAACAAATTACAGGTTCATTAGAAACAATGTCTTCAGGTTCTACATTTAATATTATTGAGATACCAACTCTCTAATATTTATAACAAAAACCAATGGCAAATATCTCTATCTGGCCTGGCTCATCCTCATTCTCCCCAGGTGATACTCCAAGAGGTTTATATGATACAGACTCAGATTTCCAATCTGATGCGGATAAAGTTGCAAATTTTTGTGCTAGAAGATTAGGATATCCTCTAGTTGATGTAGAATTGCAAGACTTAAACTTTTATACTGCTTTTGAGGAAGCCATTACCACTTATGGAAATGAGCTTTATGCTTATAAAGTTAAAGAAGATTATTTATCTTTAGAGGGAGCTCCTACATCATCTAACTTAAATCATTCGTTAGCTACGCCGAATTTAGGTCCTGTAGTGCGTTTATCCGAACAGTATGCTACCGAGGCTGGAACTGGAGGAAACGTTGATTATAGAACAGGTTCTTTTACATTAACATCTTCTATCCAAGACTACGATTTCGATACTTTCGCTTCCCAAAACGGAATTACAGGAAGTGATATGGAGATTAAAAAAGTATTTTATGAGCCTTCTCCTGCGATTGAAAGGTTTTATGATCCATTTGCTGGAACTGGATATGGTTTTGTAGGTTTAATGGATGCTTTTGGATTTGGTGGATTCTCTCCTGCTGTACAATTCTTAATGATGCCTTTAAGCTTTGACATGGCAAGAATGCAACAAATTGAAATGGCAGATACTGTAAGAAGGTCTAACCATACCTTCCAGATCAGAAACAATAAATTAAAAATATTCCCTATTCCAAAATCAGGAGATCAAGGCTCTAAATTATATTTTGAATACATTTTAAAATCTGATCGTTTAGCAACTGCTACCCAAGATGCTTCAGATAAAATTACAAATGTTTCAAATGTTCCATATACTAACCCTGTTTACCTACAAATAAACTCGATAGGAAGACAGTGGATTTTTGAATATACATTGGCATTAGCTAAAGAAATGTTAGGATATGTGAGAGGAAAATATTCAACTGTACCTATCCCAAATTCTGATGTAACTTTAAACCAAGGGGATTTGATTTCTGCTGCTACAGCAGAGAAAAATGCCTTAATAGAAAAGCTAAGAGGATACTTTGATGAAACTTCAAGAAAATCTTTATTAGAAAGAAAATCACAAGAAGGAGATTTTAAACAACAGGAACTTAATAAGGTTCCTATGACAATTTTTGTAGGATGATTAAATTAAAACAAATTTTAAGCGAGATTTTAAACACTTACTCTGTAGAGGGTTATATTTTATCTGACCGTAAAGAAAATGTAAGTGATATTAATGCCCAAATTAGAGCTCTAGAGAAAGTCACCATTGTAGATAACATTACCCCAGAGGACTATCCACAAAAGGAAAATATAGAATATACTAAAATTAAAATCAAGTTTATTACCCACACAAACGATCCTAAACAAGATATAGAAAATTTTAGGAAAGAAATTTTAACTTCGGATGAAGGAAATGTAAGAATAGCTGGGGTAAGATCGGTAAAATTTAACTTAGATTCCCTTAAAAGAATATAATGGCACTTTTTGGAGGCGAAAGAGACATATCATTATTTAGACATTTAAACCGTGAATTGGTCAATGATATTGTTCAACAACAGTTAGGAATCTATAAGTTAGAACTTTCTGCTACTACCTCTAATATTTACGGGGAATCTATGGATAAAACCTATAGAGATCCTGTTTTAATTAATGGATTAATTGTAAGAGGAGACCAAAATATTACAGATGATGATTTTGGTCCTGATTTAAAAAGAGACTTTAAATTTTCAGTATTAAGAGCAGACTTAGTAGATGTAGATTTAGTATGTGAAATAGGAGATATTGTATTGTGGAATGATTTATACTTTGAAGTTCATCAAATTATAGAAAATCAATTATTCGTAGGTAAAAACCCTGACTATGCTTATGGGGATAATGAATATCTTAAAAAGTTTGGTACTTCACTTTCAATCAACTTAGATACCCATTTAGTAAGACCAGATGTAGTAGGAATAAAACAAACTAGACTTTAATGGCTAAAAGAAAACCTATACCAAAAACCCAAAAAGAACTCGCAGCAGAATTAACTAATAATCCTGTTGATACTTCTTATACTAAAAGGGATTTTAATAGGGCTTTAAATACTAAAGTAACACATAAAGATCCTAAACCCTTTACTGTGGGTATTCAGGATATTGACGAGTCTATTTTATTTTATTTTCAAAATGTAATTAAACCCACCATTTCTAAAAATGGTCAAAATTTAGAAGTCCCCATCTATTACGGTTCCCCAGAAAGATGGTCTGCTATACAAAAAGATGGGTTTATGAGAGGGAGAGATGGTCAACTTTTAATCCCTGCAGTCGTATTTAAACGTACTAATATGACTCGTCAAAGATATACTAATAAAATATTAAGCTTAGACAATCAGGTTCAAAATTTTTATACATTTCAACCAAAATTCACCAAAGAAAATGCTTATGATAATTTCTTTGCTGAAAACGGGTTAAATAATAGAAAACCTACTCAAAAAACCATTTTATCTGTAGTTCCTGATTTTGTAACTATGAATTATTCATGTGTGATTTTTACAGATTTTGTAGAACATATGAATAAAATCACAGAAGCTATAAATTATGCCTCTGATTCGTATTGGGGTGATCCTGCTAGGTTTAAATTTAAATCCTCAATTGATAGTTTTTCTTCAACAGTAGAATTACAAGCAGGAGAACAAAGAGCAGTAAAAACCACCTTTGATATTAAATTACAAGGCTACCTAATCCCAGATGTAGCAATTAAAGATTTATCTTACGATAGAGTAACATATTCACCTTCTAAGATAATATTTACAATGGAGACTGTTTCAGGGGTTGAAACATTCACCGAACAACAGGTAGTAATAGAACAATTAGATAGCTCACTAGAGGGTGGGGGGGATTTAGGATAAAAATTATGTCAACATTTTCATCAACAGAAATTACTGAAGCTTCAAGTACTACTTTTGTAGGTATTACTGGTTCTATATTTAATAGTTCAAGTTTAGATGAATCTGGTTCACAAGAAATACTTCAACCTTACTATATGGAGATTTTAGTTGATCCTGATAGAAGAGGAGAAGCTTATCAATACGATCCTCAAACAGATACCCATCAATTTAAAATAAATTATTCTGACCAAAAAGGGCCTGATAATGGTCTCCAACTTCGATCAGAGTATAATTATTTTACTACTCATTCATTTCAAGTAAGATTCCTTAAATTCAATGGGGTAGACGGAGAATTTTGTCAAACCTTTTCCCAACATGACCCTCCTTCAATCGCTGCGGAGTATGATTTAGGGCTAGCTAGTGGATATAGATCCCAATTAGCTAATAATATTAAGTATGAGGGTACTAAAAAATTCTTCTCTCTAAAACTTAGAGCATCAAACCCAGACCCAAACGTTGTTTCTGATCAAGTCTTTATTTTATCATCTTCATTAGAGATGGGAGAATGGTTTGATGTAGAATATCGTTACACTTGGGGTGCTAATAGAAATTCGACGGTAATCGGAAAAATAAATAACGAAACTGTAGTTCAGGAAAACGTAGATACTCTTTGGAACCAAAATGAAACCTTTTATGTTTTAATAGGATGCTACCAGGATGGTGATATTGGAAAAAAAGGAATAGAAACTATTACTCAAGTTCGTAATTATAAGATGGGTGATTCTTCGGGAATGTTTCAAGTTTTACCTAATTATGATAAACAAATTAGTGATAAAAATAATGAACCTCCTAATAATATTTCTTTTCCATTAGACCCAAGGTCATCTGCCCAAAACGTTAATGGTTCAAATCCTTATTAAATATGCCTCAATATCTTTTAAAAAATATACCTGTATCAGACCAATATGTAGAAGGGTCTTATCAATATGTTTCTGAAGTATGGAGAGACCCAAATAAACCAGGTGCATACAAATACATAAATAGAGAGAATAAAGCAAGAACTAAATTACAAGGAGTAACAGGTAAAAAACATGTTTTTACAGTAAGTGATGATAAGGTAGCAGGTAGAAATGCTGCTTATTTAAGATTATTCACTACTAATTTAGTTAGATTCTCTTTTAATCTATCCATCCCAGATAGTTCAAGTATGGACTTACAAGATGCTGAGGATTTTATTACTGTTTTCCAAATGGAACATCCTTTGTTTTCCGCTAACGAATACCGAAAAGGACATTCATATGCTTGGGATACCCCAGCTAAAGTTCATATTAAAAAAGATATTGCAGCATCAACCTCCGCGGGATTTGATAAATACTATTGCGAATGTGTTTATAGAGAATTAGAAGTATCAGGAAGTTGGGCTGACTATCAATCAGGTAAAAAATACCCTCCACCTTCATATCCTACCTCTTCAGATCTTCCCGCAGGATATAGACCTTTTCATATCCCAACTTCATTTTACCCACCCTCCGAAAAAACTTTACAAACTTCGTCTTTATTTATACAAGGAGATACTATACTAATAGCATGTGTTTTTGATTTACAGAAACAAATGGGAGGGAGAATTATTAGTATTTTTAATACCCCTTTAGATGATGTAGATAGGGAAAGAGATACTCCTGCTGATTGGGGTTCAATGGAAATGTCAAGGTATTATCCTAATTATGGACTAGAGTTATCTCCCTCAGTTGCCGCTAGAGGCAATACAAACATAATTGAAATATATGACCCTACAATAGGAGAAAATATTACAGCAGTTCCTGATCTCTATACTAGCAATTTTATTACATTTGCATCTCAATCATTTATAGAGGACTACGAATACCCATTACCATCTCCGGAATATGGGTTAAAAGCATTAGATACAAATATTCTTTTTAATTGGGATCCTACAGATTTAACAACCCCATCAGGATCCGAAGGAACAAGTACAAACAAAGTTACTACACTAGTATCCCCTCAAGGTAAAAGATATAAATCACCCCCAGGAGGTGGAGGAACTAGTAAATTAATTAATGCTCATATAGTACCTGATTTTGGTAGAGTTAAAACTTTTAATGAAGTTGAATTTTTATTTAGTAAAGATGTCCATTCAGTACAAACGGAAAATAAAGTCTCCATAACTTCTTTTTATAACAAGATAAAATCAACCCCAGTTTAATAATATTTATTATAAAATGGCGGATAATACAAAATCTGTAGATCAAAATAAGGTGCCTAGAATTGGAAGTAAATCTCCAACTCAAATACCTTCTCAAATACAGGTTAGATATGAACCTCCTATTATAGAAGCTGGGGGAGAAATAACAGAATAAAACATGGCAAAAAGAAATAATAGATTAATTTTACCTGATTTTTTTGGAACTAAATCTACTTTAGAAAATAATTCTATAGTAAATACAACATCCCCATTACAACCAGGAGAAACTATATTTGAAAAGGATACAGGACAATTTAAAACGAATTTAACTGATTCTACTCTAGCTTGGAATTCCTCATCATACACAGGTAATACAATTAGATTTGAAGATTTAACAGCTTTAAGGGCATATGAGTATCCTTTGGCAAATCAATTATTTCATACTGTATCACCCCAAAGATTTTTTTATTACGACGCAACCGATTCTACTTCCACAGATAATAGTGTAGATGTAATTACTACAGTAGGAGGGAAAAGATATAAGCAATTTTCCAATTTTCCATTTACAGGTAGTGCATCCGTATCAGGTAGTTTAACTGTATCAGGTAGTTTTATATTTAGTGGAACGGGTTCAACTCCTTTTTCTATAGCTAATCTTCCGACTATTGATCCGGGTGTAGCGGGAGCTCTTTATACAACAGGAAGTGAATTTTTTGGGTCGGATGCGGGCACCGGTAAAAAAGTATTAATGATCTCATAAAATGGCAGTATACAAAATATTTCCTGAAAAAGACGCAACTCTATACTCTGCTTACCCTACAATGAATACCGGAAGGGATGAGATTTTAGAAATAGCAAATCTCCAACCTGAAAATTCAAATGTTCCCGAAGACGTAAGAAGAACATTAATTAAATTTTCTGAAGGGGATATAAACGAAGTTATAACTAATGACATCCCCACAGATTTAGTAGCGTCTGAATCATATTCGGCTTCATTAAGATTATTTATAGCGGATGCTACTTCTATCCCTACAGATTATAATATTGAAGCCTATCCTGTGTGGATAGGAGTAAATGCCAAAACCTATGAAATGGGGACAGGAAAATTTCTGGATTCTCCTCAAACCACAAATGGTGTTTCTTGGGTTTATAGAATTAAAAGTGGAAGTGAACAATGGACTCTAGACCCAGATGAACTACCTAGTGGAGTAGCCTTAGATTATGGAACTACCCCTGGGGGTGGGAATTGGTATATTAATAATTCTGTTTATGATAATATCTTTACTAATCAAAGATTTTTTTATAATGATGATCAAGATATTAATATAGATGTTACTGATTCTATTAAAGCATTTTATACGGCGTCATTAAGTAGTCCTTCTAATATAGTTGAGGGTGGTATAATAAATGATGGGTTTATATTAAAACTTCCATCTACAGTTGAATTTTCAGATGCCTATATGGGTCTAAAATTCTTTTCAGTAGATACTCATACAATATACCCTCCCTGTTTAGAATTAAAGTGGAATGATACTGTATATTCTACAGGTTCACTATCTACAATCTCACAAACCCCATTTGTAATAACATTTAAATCAAACCAACCTAAATACACCCAGGGTTCTACCCAAAGATTCAGATTAAACGTGCGTCCCCAATTCCCAACACGTACATTCCAAACTTCATCAGTGTATTTAAATAATCATTATTTACCTCAAGAATCATTTTACGCAATAAAAGATTTAGATACAGGTGAATTTATAATAAATTTTGATAATACATGCACTAAAATATCAGCAGACAGTACTTCAAGTTATTTTGATGTATTTATGAATGGGTTACAACCCGAGAGATATTATAAAGTATGTATTAAAACTACTATTGATGGTAGTACAGTTATATTAAGTGAAGGTTTAACGTTTAAAGTAAGTTTATAAAATGGAATCAGTAAAATTAGAACAAGAAGAAATCCAAAAATTATCTAAAATTCAAGAACACCAACAAAATTTTATTGTTGAGTTAGGTAGACTAGAGTATGATATTACACTTTTAGAATTTCAAAAAGACAAAATCCAAGAAGAAATAGAGCAGTTAGCTCAATCCTCCCAAGACCTAGCTAAAGAACTCGAAACTAAGTATGGGGCGGGTACCATAAATATGGAAAAAGGAGAGTTTTATAAACAATAGTTCTTTTGACAAAGTAAATAATATTTATAATCAAAAATACTAAAAAATGGCAGAAGTCCTTCTTTCACCTGGTGTTTTAACAAGAGAAAACGACCAGTCCTTCTTAACACAGCAACCCATTCAAGCAGGAGCTTGTATTGTGGGTCCTACAGCAAAAGGTCCTACTACTCCTACTTTAGTCCGCTCATATTCTGATTATGTAAACAGATTTGGTACTACTATAGTTTCGGGTTCACAGGTATACTCATATTTTACAAATATCTCAGCCCAAAATTATTTTAATAATGGTGGTACTACTTTATTAGTAGCAAGAGTTACCTCAGGTACATTTACCTCAGCAACATCTTCGTATATAGCAACCGGATCAGGAGCTGCTACTAATACTTCCCCATTCACACTAAGAACTCTCTCAGAAGGGGCTATAATGAATACCGGAGATACTGAAGGAACTAATAATACTTTAGCTTCAGGATCAATTGATAATGTTAGGTGGGAAATACCTACAGTAAATACAGCCTCAGGTGAATTTTCACTATTAATTAGACAGGGTAGTGACAGTCAAACAGAAAAAGTAGTTTTAGAATCTTATGATGGTTTATCATTAGATCCTAAATCATCTAATTTTATTTCTAAAGTAATAGGTAATACTAGAGAATCTGTAGTAACCACAGCTGATGGAACTTTTATTCAAGTATCAGGTAGTTTTCCAAACACTTCTAGATATGTAATAGTAGATAAAGTCCATGCTTTAACTCCTGATTATTTAGATAATAATGGAACTGCAAAAACTATTTTCACAGGTTCTTTACCTTCTGTTTCAAGTGGTTCATTTGGTGGAGCTTTAGGAAATCAATTTAAAGCTTCTGAGGAAGCCTTATTCTATCAGAATATTGCAGCAGGCAATATCCAGGGATTAGATGATACTGATTACGCAACTACTTTTACTTTATTGAATAATAAAGATGAATATCAATTCAATGTAATCTCAGCTCCTGGTATTACTAGAGATTTACATCCCACCCAATTTAACTCTTTAGTTAATTTAGCCCAAACTAGAACAGATACAATCGCAGTAGCTGATTTAGTAGGATACAATTCAACAATTGGAGCTGTAACTACACAAGCAGGAAATGTAAATAGCTCATATGCTGCTTCATATTGGCCATGGGTACAAATTAATGACCCTGATACAGGAGAATATGTATTTGTCCCTGCTTCAACATTAATCCCAGGTGTATATGCATTTAACGATTCTGTTGCAGAACCTTGGTTTGCACCCGCGGGTATTAACAGAGGTGGATTAGATACAGTAGTACGTCCTGAGAAGAAATTAACTCAATCAAATAGAGATACTTTATACGGTGGTAAAGTAAATCCAATTGCAGTATTTCCTAATACAGGAACGGTAGTATTTGGTCAGAAAACATTACAGAAAAAAGCATCTGCTTTAGACCGCGTAAATGTTAGAAGACTGTTAATTGCTCTTAAATCATTTATTGGTCAAACAGCCGCTAACTTAGTATTTGAACAAAATACTATCACCACAAGAAACAACTTCTTAACTCAAGTAAACCCATATTTAGAATCAGTTCAACAAAGACAGGGATTATTTGCCTTTAGAGTTGTAATGGATGATACAAATAATACACCTGATGTAATCGACAGAAATCAATTAGTTGGTCAGATTTTCTTACAGCCAACTAGAACAGCAGAATTTATTGTACTTGATTTCAACGTGTTGCCTACAGGAGTTGAATTTCCATCTTAAAAACGTAACTTAGTAATATTTATAAACAAAATATAAAATGGCAGTATTAGATCCGAACGAAATTTTCTTCACAGCATTTGAGCCTAAAGTAAAAAATAGGTTTATCGCTTATATTGATGGATTTCCTTCTTATATAATTAAAGGAGTAAACGCAGTCACTATCGATAATGGAGAACAAGTATTAAACCACATTAACGTTTACCGTAAAGTAAAAGGTAAGTCAAAGTGGGGTGATGTGCAGTTTACATTATACGATCCAATTACTCCTTCAGGTGCTCAAGCAATGATCGAATGGATCAGATTACACCATGAATCTGTAACAGGTAGAGATGGTTATTCCGATTTCTATAAGAAAGATATTACATTCAATGTAATTGATCCTGTAGGCTCTATCATCTCAGAGTGGATTATGAAAGGTGCTTTCATTAAAACCGCTAACTGGGGTGATTATTCATATGATGAAGATGGTACAATCCAAAACCTTACAATGACTGTAGGTATGGATTACTGTGTATTGAACTTCTAATACTTCGCTGCTACCTTAGGTAGTTAATAAAAACCCTGACTACGAGTTGGTCGGGGTTTTTTGTTTTCGTATATTTATAAACAAAATGTTTTATGTCTGAACTAAAGTTCCCTACAGAAATTATAGATTTACCCTCAAAGGGTTTACTATATCCCAAAGAAAATCCATTGTCTTCAGGTCAAGTTGAAATGAAATACATGACCGCTAAAGAAGAAGATATTTTAACCAACCAAGCTTACATTAATAAAGGAATTGTACTAGATAAACTTATTGAATCTCTAGTAGTTTCTCCTATCAATGTAAATGATCTACTTGTAGGTGATAAAAATGCCATTTTAGTAGCCTCTAGAGTACTAGGTTATGGTAAAGAATATGAATTTACATATGATGGTGAAAAGCTTGAAGTCGATTTATCTACCCTAGATAATAAACCTTTAAACGAGGAATTATTTAAAGATGGAGTTAATAATTTTGATTTTATTTGCCCTACCTCAGGTACTAAAATTACCTTCAAATATATTACCGGACACGACGAAAAGAAAATTGATAGAACTGTTGCAGGTTATAAAAAACTCAATAAAGATGCCTCCCCAGAACTATCAACTCGTTTGAAGTATATTATTACCTCAGTAGAAGGTGATTCAGAGCAAAAAACAATTAACGATTTTGTAGATAACTATCTTTTAGCTCGCGATTCAAGAGCCTTAAGAGAGTATATTAAAAAAATTCAACCCGACGTTGATCTTACATTCGTTGCCCCGGATGGTGAGGTAGTTGACATTCCGATGGGATTAAGCTTTTTTTGGCCTGACCTCTGAGCTAGCACCTCAAGTCAGATTCAACATATTTAGACAAATCCATGAAATTATTTTTCATGGGAAAGGAGGATATGATTATCCTACAGTGTATAGCATGCCCATTTGGCTCAGAAAATACACCTACTCCCAGATTAATGAATTCTATGAGAAACAAGCTAAATCATATGAGGATGCCTCTAAAGGATCAAACACCCAAACAGCTATCGATACCGATGGTAAGGTAAATCCACAAGCATTCCGCGAAAATCAGGTTGTAGAACGCAAGCCAACCTATTCAACAAGGGCATCTAAAAAATGATGCCCTTCAATATTTATAACAAAATACCCTAATGTCCAAGAAAGAAGAACAAGAAAGGCTAGGCATTGTACAAGAAATAGCTAATGTTGTTATTGCTCAAACTAAGGAATTAAAGGAGCAATCTATAGAAAGAAATAAAATTCGATCTCTTGCTAGGGAAACAGTTAAATTAGCCGAAGAACAATTATTTTTTGACAAAGATTCTGTAGCTACCCAAGAGGGTTTAGATGCTGTATTAAAAAAACAAGCTCAAACCCAAGAAGCTCTAAAAAGAATAAAAGCTCAAAAGAACACTTTAGATGTCAAAGATAAAAAGCTTAAGGCAGAACTACTTAAAAATTTAAAAGAACAAAGAAAAGAACTTAAGAAAATAAATCAAAATTATCAGGAACAAGTTGAATTAGGGGAAAAAGTACAAAAGAATTTTGGTGTTAAAGTTATGGACTCTCTAGAAGACATAGCTACCAAAATTCCAGGCCTAAGAAAATTCTCAGGACCTTTTAAGGAGGCCTCACAATCAGCAAGAAAACAAGCTTTACATTTAGCTAAAGGTGGAAAAGGAATGGGTGCACTTGCCAAAGGTGCAGGTACTCTCCTTAAAAGAATGGGCCCACTTGCTCTTTTAGGGGCAGTTACTAGTTTCTTTAAAATGTTAGTAGCATCTGATAAAGCTATTGAAGATCTAGCTAGGAGTACTAATATATCATATGGTGAATCCCAAAAATTAAGGCAAGAATTTTTAGGAATCCAACAAACTTCCAACTCTCTTTTTATCAATATGGAAAGAGTCGGGAAGGCTTTCCAAGATATTAGTACAACATTAGGAACAGGGGGAAATGTTATTGGAAAATCTAAAGAATTATTAGCTACTTTTGCAGATATCCAAGGAAGAACTGGTATGACTAGTGACCAGTTAATGGGAATAGCTGATCTTGCTTTAACCACCAGTGGTAATTTAGAAGGGGTTACTAAAGAGTTTTTAGCTCAAGCTAAACTTACTTCAATAAATAATGGAGTATTACTAAATACTAAAACTTTAATGGCAGATATTTCTAATGTTTCAGCTGCCACTACATTATCATTAGGAAAAAACCCACCAGCAATAGCTAGAGCAGTAGCAGAAGCTAAATCATTAGGGTTTGAACTAAATAGAATAGAATCTATTCAATCTTCTTTATTAGATTTTGAATCCTCTATTGCGGCAGAATTAGAAGCTGAAGTTTTATTAGGAAAGGATCTTAATTTAAATAAAGCAAGGGAAGCTGCTTTAAATAATGATTTAGGCACATTAGCCAGAGAAATATCTAGAGAAGCAGGAACTTCAGCTGAATTTACTAAAATGAACTTTATCCAACAGGAAGCAATTGCTAAAGCTGTTGGGATGAATCGTGAAGAATTAGCTAAAATTTTATTTGTTCAAGAAAAAATAGCTAATTTTTCAGGTGACGCCGCTGAAGAAAATAAAAAACTCCTTAATGACAGAATTAAAGCCGTAGGATTAGAACAAGCTATGGCCGAATTCAAAGAAGGTGAATTTAAAACATTAAAAGAACAAGCTGGGATTTCAACAACTCTTAATGAGTTAATGCAAAATCTTCAAAAACTTATAGCTGGAAATGCCGAAAAAATATTAGGTCTTGCAGAATCTCTTATATCAAGCATAGATACTGTTGGGAATTTTATTACCAAGAGTTCTGGGTTTTTTAATATGTTCGCAGGATCAGTTTCTTTCAACCCAGCTCTAGTAGCTAAAGGTAGGGCGCAAATCGCCATCGCGGAATCAGAAAATATTAATGATGGTGTAATTACCCCAACAAATGGTTTAGTTGTATCCTCAGGTGCTGGCAGTATAAACTTAGCCTCTAACGATTCAATAGTAGGAAATAAAAATGGTATTATAGCAGGCACCAACCTATTTGATATTTCACCATTAGTTACAGAAATGCAACAAATGAGAGCTATAATGGCCCAAATTTTAAGTAAAGATACAAATGTATACCTTGATGCAGATAAGGTAGGTACCTCATTTAATATTAATACTGTTAGTATTCAATAATATTTATAAACAAAATGTCGCTTAAAGATAAAACCTCAATATATCAGCCACTCACTCCCAAAACTCGAAAGGCAGGAAGCGCTTTTGGTAATTTACTTAACCAAGCAATCGTAGTAAAGAATGCTTCGCAAACAGGTAAATCCCCAAATTCAGACTTGTTACCCCAAGCTACTAACATAAAAAGTAATTTTGTTGAAGGTAATCCAACCTCAACAAAGTTTTCACAAACTGTATCCGTTAATAGTGTTTCCCCTACTTTCCATAAATCATCCCTTCCACCAAGAGATAAAGGAACATCAAATAACTTTGTCCAAGGTGATAGAAGATCTAATAAAATTTTACAAGGTACTACAGTCAGAAGTAATTCCCCAATAGGTAATCCATCTACAGGGAAAACTAACCAAACTAATAATGCCTTTTTTAATGTAGGTAAAGCTAGTCAATTCTCTACCTCAGGAGATTTTATTAATTCTTTTTCTGGTAAAAAAGTATCGTCAGGAGCAACTGTTCCCCCTACATTTACTTTTATGGAATTATTTTTCCAAAGGGTTGGAACCTCTGGTGGAACTGAAGAAAATACTACTCCAATAAATACCTTTTTTACTAAAATTAATACAGTTGAAGTTTAATGCCTTTAATAGATCTAAAATCTAGGTTAAGTGATTTAAAGTACGGTAAAGATAGACCCGGAGGGGGCAATTCTGTCCCACTTCAACCCTTTGTCAGAAAATCCCCCCCTAGTGGGAGATCAGTTAAATCACCTGATTTTTTAGTAAGAAATGGATTTTTATTTCCATTTTCTTTAATAGACGACTTTATTAGAGTAGGAACTTATTTTACTTCGGTTGATGGTTTACTTTTTATAGCAAAACAAAATGCTTTGGCATTAACTTCTCCAACTAAAAGTAAAACAGTTTTAGAATTTTTAAAAAGAGATGCTTATAGTCCTATAACCTCATTAGCTCAAGTTGCTCTATCAGGGTTAGGAGTCCATTTTACAGGAAAAGGTTTTAATCCTGTGGGGAATATTGATTACATCCCACCTATTAAAGAAAGAACATCCAGAGTTGGATATTCAAGATCACCAGGCCTTATAGATCCACCAGGTATTAGCTTTAAAGGTGTTCCTGATGAGGTAAAACAGAAAAAAGATCCATTTAAAACTAAAGGAATTGATTCTGAACCTTTAGATAAAGTTAATGCTCTTTCTATTTATAAAAGTAGTGATGTAGATAATACAAAACCTATTAATGATTTTATAAAATTTAGAATAGCAGCTATAGACAATGTAAACCCAACCCAAAAAGAGTATATTCATTTTAGAGCATTTTTAAATGGGTTTACAGATAATTATAGTGCCCAATGGAATGGGTTTAGATACCCAAATAGAGGTGAACAATTTTATAAATATGGTGGGTTTGATAGAACTTTTTCATTAACTTGGACAGTATATGCCCAATCAAAGGCAGAATTGATTCCTATGTACCAAAAGTTAAACTTTCTAGCTTCCCTTTTAGCACCTGATTATGGTACAAATGGGTTTATGAAAGGAAATTTAATAGAACTTACAGTTGGTGGTTACCTCTTCAACCAACCCGGCTTTATTACTAGCTTAACTTATACAGCCCCAGAAGATACACCATATGAAATAGGGGTGGTTAATTCTCCCCCATTATCTATTGGGGGTGAAGGAGAACAAGACCTTTCAGTAAAAGAATTACCTTATAGAATTAATGTAAGTACTTTTAACTTTACACCAATCCATAACTTTGTTCCTGAAAAACAAAAGAACTTATATAATGGTTTAGGTAATTCTATTTCAGAATTTGGAAACCAAAGATATATAGCTTTACAATCCGAAAATAATAATTATTCTAGTGATGCAGGTGTAAGACCAAATGGGGGTAAAATTGATTCTAAAGTATTAATTAATAAACCTGTAAATTCTAATGGCTAATCGTTATAATACAATACCACAAACTAGAATTGAAGGAAAACGTGTTTACCAAAATGTTAAATATCCTGACATTCCGTTATCTGAAAATGATATTTATGTGCAATCATCTCAAGGAGATAGATTCGATATTTTAGCACAACAATACTATGGTGATTCATCTCTATGGTGGGTTATTTCTTCTGCTAATAATGATTTACCACAGGATTCTTTAGTAATACCTTTAAGACAACAAATTAGAATCCCCTCAAATCCCTCAATAGCTATCCAGCTATTTGAATCTTTAAATTCTTAAGTTATGGGAAATATTGTAGGAGAACCTTTTCCTTCATTTGTAAAAAATCAAGTCGATTCTCGCCAAAAGGTTTATGGTAAAAAAGACAGGGATGTAAAAGACTTACAATATCTAAATAATAGAACCTCTTGGATTAAATTAGGTTCTTCAATTAATATAGATGAATTTTCTAAAAAATATAGAGATTTAGGAGAAGAGTATAGAGATAATGAATTAGCTAAACAGCTAGTTTTATTTGGTGGCTCACAAAACGATATTGGGGGTGCTGTTGATTTAAATTCTAATATAAATCGTTTTGGAAGAGATAGTTTAAGTACCGCTTATGGGTTTGGTGGGTTAGAGTTCGGTCAAGTTCCAATGCCTGGGATTCAGTCTGTAGAAACTAAAACTTTAAATAGAGGATCAATAAAAAGGGCAAATGTAACTATTGTAGCCCATAATCCTAAACAATTTGAATTAATAGAAATATTATATTTAAGATTAGGTTATCATGTTTTACTGGAGTATGGACATTCCTCATATTTGGATGATGATGGGGAATTACAAACCCAACCCCCAACCTTAATGAGTAAATTTTTAGATGGAGAATTTTCTACTCCATACCAAGTTTTAGATGCTATACAATCCCAAAAAGTTACAACTAGAGGAAATTATGATGCTCTATTAGGTAAAGTTGATAAATTTTTCTGGGAATTTAACCCGGATGGTACCTACAAAATCTCATTAAGTTTAGTATCTATAGGAGATGTAATTCAGTCTCTTAATTTAAATACTACTAAATCTTTTAATAAAGATACTGATGAACCTATAGAATTAAATTATAGAGGAAATGAATTGGCTAAACAATTTAAATCAAGAATTTCAGAACTTAAAAGGGTAAATACTGTACAAGGAAAAGAACCCCAAACCTCTGTTCTTACTTCTAAACTTCCTAATGGGTCTAAAATTGTTACATATAAAAAACATTCATTTACAGGAGAAAAGGGAACAACAACCGTAAAAAATAGGTTCTATTATATTAGATTTTCTGAATTTTTACGAGTCTTAGAAAAAAACTTAGTATTTACATTAGACCTAAATAATAAAATTCCTGCTTTAAAATTTGATACTGATATTGCTAGTAATTTAATGTATTATGATCCTAATGTATTTACTTTAGATCCTAGAATATGCACAGCGGATTATGAACTTCCTTTTTCGGATGAAACTAGATATTTATTTAACCAACATCTTCAATTTGATGCATTCGAAGAAAAAAATTTTAAAGCTGAAATAGGGGAAACTTCTTATGGAAGAATAATGAATATTTTTCTAGAAATGAATTTTATCTTAGATGTCTTGGAAAAAAATGTAGATGAAAATGGAAAGGTTCCTTTATTAAATTTTTTAAAGTCTATATTAAAAGAAGTAAATAATAATTTCTCCAACTCTACTGAATTAGACGTATTTTTAGATGAAACTACTAATAAAGTAAAAATTCTTGAACAAAGATCTCTTCCAAATTTAGAATCTATATTAAAACAATTTGAATTACCAAATTCAAATACAATATTTGACATTTATGGATATTCAAGTAATCAAACTTTAGGATTTGTAAAAACATTTAATTTTAAAACTGAAATATCAAACGCATTATCAACTACAATTTCGATAGGAGCTCAATCTAGTGGAACTATAAAAGGAGAAAATTTTAGTGCATTTTCAAATTGGAATAGAGGTTTAATAGATAGGATATCACCTGTAAAAAGTAACCCTTTAAGTTCTAAAAATTCTTTATCTCTTGATGATATAAAAAATCAAATTTCTTCTAAAGAAGAAGAACTAAATAAAACTAAAATAACTTTTTTGGGAGAATTATTAGGATATTCTTCCCCAGGAATTCCATCTTTCAAACCAACTTCCGTAAATTCTTTTTTAGATTTGCAAAAAGATTGTTATGAATTAGCAGAAGAAATTGAAAATCTTAAACAACAACAAAGAATACTTGAAGGTAATCAAGAAGGAAAAACGAACGAAAAAGTTTTTTCAAATTCTATAGCATTTTTACCCCTAAATTTATCTTTAACTTTAGATGGTCTCTCAGGATTTAAAATCTATCAATCTTTCCTTTTAAGACAAGGTTTATTACCCAAAAATTACCCAGACAACCTAAGATTTTTAATTAAAGGGGTTTCTAATACAATTAATTCCGAAGGATGGACTACTACAATAGAAACTTTATCACAGCCAACATTTACTAAAACTCCTAAACAATTAATCTTTGGGGATAAATTACCTTCAACAGATTTTGTTGTATTAGCCCGCCTTTCGGATATTATTGAAGAACAAATAGAAACTCCTAATGCTGATATATTAAGAGAAACTTTACAAAAGTTAGGATATAGTGAAAAAATAGGATCTTCAGATGGAACAGACCCCGGACCACAAATATCTAGTGGAGGGGATATTACCTCGAATATGGAAAAAGTTGCTTCTGCTGTACTTACTACTCTAAAACAAAAACTACCTAATCTTTCTATAGAAGTAACAGGTGGAAATGATTTATTCCACCAAAAACTCCAGGATTCAAAATCTAGACATAAAAAAGGTAATGGATTAGATTTTGTTATTAGTCCTAATAATCTTTCTAATGTAGAAAAAGTAGAAAGTATTTTACAGGGATATTCTGGGGGTTCTACTTCCGAACTTCCTATAAGATATTTAAATGAATACGCTACTAAAAGTAAAAATGCTACAGGAAATCATTTCCATTTATCAGTAGGGGCTGGGACTGAAGGACGAAAAGAATTCTTCCTTGCTAAAAGAGAAATAAGAAAGGGAAAAATCGAAAAGTTTGTAGTATGACATATTTTCCTAAATCCTCCACAATAAATAACCTATATTCTAATGGGGAACTCTTTAACCCTAAAACTAGAGATCCTTATGTAGGATATTATTATGAAACCCATAATGGAAAATATTTCGCAGGTAGAAATCCTAATGAGTTAGCTACTCAAATTGAGTTAATTATTATTACTAGTGAAGAATCTGATTTGTTCCAAATACAAGATTTAAGATTCTCTACTGCAAATAATATTAATTATTCTATCTTAAAAGAAGAATCTCAACAATTAGAAAAACTCCAACCATTCCTAAACTCTGTTCCCACTCCTACCCCCCAGGATTACCAAATAGGAGAATTCCAAAGATACTTTGCTAAAAAAGTAAATGAGGAAAAATACACAGAGATTTCTTTAACTACATTTAACGAGTTAAAAGCACAAGATCCAAAATATTTCTTTTCTCAATTCACACAATTTTCTTTACCTTGGAAATTAATAGGTGAAAAAGAACAAGTAGCTAGAACAAATAAAAACATAATCGAATTAACTGAGAGACAAAACAATGTATTTTTCCTTGGAAAATTCCTAAAATTTAATTACCTTCAGTTTTATAAAAACTAGGTTATGTTTTGGTTAATAGAGACTCCTGAACAATTTGAGGAGTTATGTTATAAAGGTTTTAAACAAGTGTATTTAGAGGTAGTGCCCTCTTTAGATTACATTAGCTGCATCTTTATAGCTACCCCTCAAAAAAATATATTTTATCAATTGACCATTCTGAGGCTTTATCCTTAGAGATAGATCCGGTTTTAAAATGGTTAGAGGGAATGGAAAAAATACAGGTAAAAAATAAGGTAGATACTATACAATATTTACCATTTAAAAATATAGAGGATATTTCAATGCAAACATCCCACCCCACCATACATCCATCCATATTTCAGGATATACAATCAAGAACACATAACATAAACTATACAGTGCCTATATCAAAGGTATTTGAAAAATGCGATGCAGCCTATGAGAAGGTAAAGCACTTACAATATAAACAATATTATGACTTCTATAACACTAAAGCATCAATCGTGTTCGGTGCCCTCTCTAAAAACGGCATACCAATTGACACAAAACTATTCGAGGACAAATATGAGTATAAACCACCCTCAGATCAAATTTACCCCGAATACAACTTTAAAACAGCAACCCGCAGACCCTCTTGTTTATACAATGGTATAAACTTTCTAGCGTTAAATAAAGAGGATGGTTCACGGGAGGTGATAAAGCCAAAGAACGATTGCGTTATAGAAATAGATATTTCATCTTACCATCCTACTATCTTAGCTAACTTAATAGGTTATAATTTTGGTGGAGAAAACATTCACCAACATTTTGCTGATCTATACGGAGTAGATTATAAAAAAGCTAAAGAGCTTACATTCAAGCAACTATATGGAGGAATATTTAAAGAATACAAAAACATAGAATTTTTCAAACAAACACAAACTTTTATAGATAATCTCCACTCCCAATATAACCAACAAGGTTATATAGAGTCTCCTATATCAAAATGGAGATTCGAAAAGGAAATTCTGGGGGAAATTAAGCCTCAAAAATTATTTAATTATTTATTGCAAGAGATAGAAACATCCCAGAATATTGGCTTGATGTGGGAAATATTTAAAACTTTAAATGGAAAAAATTCTTATTTATTTTTATACGTTTATGATGCGTTTGTCTTCGATTGGGATACCAAAGAGGATATTGAGGAAGTGGTTTCGATATTTAAAAAACGTGGTTTGGTAACCACCATCAAAACAGGAGAAACGTATAATTTGTAATATGTATAACAAAATATATGTTATGAATAAATTATATTGTACCTTTGTAGAAGAAGATCAAATTGAATCTAAAATTGAGGAATTAGGTACGCATTATTCTATCTTGAATAATAAGGTTTTCGCTTTATACATTAAATCAACTAATGAGTACGCTTTAACCTATAATATCGATAGGCAAGTAAATAGTGCTATCCCAACTAATACTATTCTAGTTCATAGAAAAAAAGAATCAAACACACTCTATACAATCAATGCTTTGAACGTGTTGATTAAAACTTTAAATGGAGGAGTAGTTGATACTAAATTCCCAATTCAGTGGATCCATTATAGAAATTGTATTTTACTTACAAATCATAATGATCTAAGACAATTAGATACAAAAGTCTACAAAATCTTTGAATTATAGTTTGGTGGCTTAATCCCCAATCATTATATTTAGTCTATTATTAACCTTAAAATTAATTATGGACTTAAATCAGATCAAATCAAAATTAGCTTCCATGCAACAGCCACAAGGTGGCACGAGAGAGAAGCGCGACTTTACCAAGATCTTCTGGAAACCAAGAGAAGAAGGTAAGTATCAAATCAGGATTGTTCCTTCCAAGAACAACAAAAACAACCCATTCCAGGAAGTATTTGTACACTATGGAATTAACAAGTATCCTATGTTTGCCCTTACAAATTGGAATGAAAAAGATCCTATTGTAGAGTTTGCAAAGCAACTTAGAACAACTTCCGATAAGGAAAATTGGCAACTCGCCAAAAAACTCGATCCAAAAATGCGTGTATACGCTCCTGTAATCGTCCGTGGAGAGGAGGATAAAGGAGTCCGTATGTGGGAATTTGGAAAAGAGATTTACATGCAGTTGTTAGGTATTGCAGATGATGAGGATTACGGAGATTTTACTGATGTGAATGAGGGACGTGATTTTACTGTTGAAGCCGTTAGAGGTGAAATTGCAGGTAGAATGGGTCTTAAAACTTCTATCCGTGTAAAGCCAAAAGTAACCACTTTGTCTGAAAACCCAACACAAGTAAGTCAGTTCCTAGCAGAACAGCCTGATGTTTTGGAAAATCAACGCAAATATTCATTTGATGATATGAAAACTATCCTCCAGAATTGGTTGAATCCTGAATCACAAGAAGATGAAGGTGATATCATTTCTGAAAAATCAGATGATTTTGACGGAGACTCTAAGACAAATTATTCTCTTAACAAGAAGGAATCAAAGTCACAGAAGTTTGAAAAGATGTTTGAGGACGATGATCTTCCATTTTAATCTATGGCTAGGAAGAAAAATGCTTCACTTACGGCTGCAGTAAGTGAGGAGCTCAAAAAGAGCTTTGATATCAATAAGTTTAAGACCCAGAAGGGTCTTGGAGGTAACGTAAAGTTTAAACCCCAAAAGTGGGTACCTCTTTCGGATGCGTTTCAGCAAACGACTTCCGTCCCCGGAATACCCTTAGGACACATTGTGCTCCTGAGGGGTCATTCCGATACAGGAAAAACTACTGCTCTGATTGAAGCAGCAGTCTCAGCTCAAAAAGCTAAAATCCTCCCAGTATTCATCATCACAGAGATGAAATGGAATTGGGAACACGCCATGCAAATGGGTCTTCAAGTCGAAGAGGTATGGGATGAAGAAACTGGGGAACTTGTTGATTATCGAGGTAATTTCTTGTATGCAGATAGAGAAACCCTCAACACAATCGAAGATGTTGCTGTCTTTATTGCAGATTTGATAGACGAACAAAAGAAAGGTAACCTCCCATATGACCTTATGTTCTTGTGGGATTCAATCGGATCCGTTCCTTGTGAAATGTCTGTTAAATCAAATAAAAACAACAATGAATGGAATGCGGGTGCAATGTCAACTCAATTTGGAAACAATATCAATCAGAGAATTACATTGTCCCGTAAAGAATCCTATCCATACACTAATACTCTAGTTTGTATTAATAAGGTATGGACAGCAAAAGCAGAATCACCTATGGGGCAACCTAAACTAATGAACAAAGGTGGATTTGCTATGTGGTTCGATTCTACATTCGTTGTAACATTTGGTAACATTGCAAACGCTGGAACCTCTAAAATCAAAGCTATCAAAGATGGTAAGCAAGTAGAATTTGCTAAACGCACTAACTTGCAAATCGACAAAAACCATATTAATGGTATTACCACTAGGGGCAAAATCGTAATGACCCCTCACGGATTTATACTTGATGATGATAAGCAAATTAAAAAGTATAAAGACGATCACGCCAAGGAATGGAGTAAAATTCTTGGTGGAGTAGACTTTGATATTATAGAAGAGGATAGTATCTTGGAGCCTGAAGTTATACATAACCAAGAACCAGATTAATGCAAAAAGAGGACCTTCTCAAAATGTTGAGTGATGTTAAGGAGGGAGCAGATGCTCCCTCCCCTCAACAAGACCGAATAGTTTTAATAGACGGATTAAATTTATTTTTTAGAAACTTTGCAATGCTAAACTTTACTAACAAGGAGGGAGTCCATGTTGGTGGTTTAGGAGGATTTTTAAGATCATTAGGTACTTTAATTAATACCTTACACCCAACAGAATTGTATATTGTATTTGATGGGATGGGGTCTTCACAAAATCGCAAAAACCTAATTTCCGAATATAAATCAAATCGTAACATTACTAGAATTACGAATTGGGAAATATTTGAAAATATAGATGAAGAACATGATGCTAAGTTAGATCAAATTTCACGTCTAACATACTATCTAAGATGTCTCCCAGCTAAAACAGTTGCATTAGATAAAACAGAAGCAGATGATATTATAGCATATTTGTCTAAAAAATTAGCCAAAGAGTATAATTCAAACGTGTTCATTGTTTCTTCGGATAAGGATTTTATTCAACTTGTAGATGATAACATTACAGTGTATCGTCCTATAGAAAAAGATTTTTATACTAAAGATACAGTACAAGAAAAATTTGGTATTCCTGCTGAAAACTTTATTTTATACAAAACACTAATAGGAGATAATTCTGATAATATTAAAGGGATTAAGGGTATTGGTCCTAAAGGTGTTATAAAGCGATTCCCTCAATTAGCAACGGAGATTATGTCTTTGGATCAACTCATTGATATAGCAACTGAAAAACACAAAGACAACGTAGTGTATTCACGTATAGTATTTGAAGAAGATAATTTAAGAAAAACACACAAAGTTATGGATCTCCATAATCCTATGTTATCTTCACTAGATGAAAAATATTTAGATCAATTGGTTTTAGAAAAAACACCTAAATTAGAAGCACAAACGTTTTTGAAATTTTATCACGAAGACGATATGCGCCACTTGATTAAAAATGTTGAGTTTTGGATAAACAATACCTTTAAAATTTTAAATAGTTATAACAGTGACTCTAAATAATATAAATCAGTACGGAACAGCATTTCAAGTAAAAGTAATAGCTGCTCTCCTAAACGATAAAAGTTTTTTAATTAATATAAATGATATTTTAAGTGAAGAATATTTTGAGTCTCAAGCATCAAAGTGGATTATAAACGAATCACTTTTATATTTTACAAAATACCATTGCCCTCCTACAATGGAGGTGCTAGCAGTAGAGCTTAAGAAACTTAAAAATGAGGTTCTACAAATTTCAATTAAAGAACTACTCCATTCAGCATATCAAGCTTCTGAAAAGGATTTGGATTATGTTAAAGAAGAGTTTTTTAACTTTTGTAAAAACCAACAACTTAAAAAAGCACTTATGTCTTCTGTGGATTTACTACAAGCAGGAGATTATGATGCCATTAGGTATCTAGTAGATAGCGCTTTAAAATCTGGTCAAGATAAAAATATAGGACATGAGTATAATAAAGACTTGGAATCAAGGTATAGAAAAGATCAAAGAGAAATTGTACCAACACCATGGCATGAATTCAATGATTTACTACAAGGTGGTCTCGGAAATGGAGATCTTGGTTTACTATTTGGTTCTCCTGGGGGTGGTAAGAGTTGGTCGCTCGTTGCTTTAGGAGGTCATGCTGTTAAAATGGGGTATAATGTAGTGCATTATACTTTAGAATTGCGAGAAGATTATGTTGGTAAAAGATATGATTCATTCTTCACCCAAATCCCAGTAAATGAGATTCATAACCATAAAGATAAAGTACAAGAAGTTACTGAAAAGATAGAAGGGAATTTAATTATTAAACAGTTCCCAACAGGTAAAGCTACAATTTCAACTCTAGAATCTCATATTGAAAAATGTATTAACCAAGAGATTACTCCTGATTTAATTATTATTGATTATATTGATTTGCTCCGAAGTAAAAAGAATTCTCGTGAACGAAAAGATGAAATTGATGATATTTATATTGGAACTAAAGGGTTAGCTGCTCAATTAGATATTCCAATATGGTCCGTCTCGCAAGTTAATAGAGCCGGTGCTAAGGATGATATCATTGAGGGTGATAAGGCTGCCGGTTCTTACGACAAAATTATGATTACTGATTTTGCCGTCTCATTGTCAAGAAAGAAAGAAGACAAACAGAACGGTACAGGGAGACTTCATATTATGAAAAACAGGTATGGGATGGATGGTATGACATTTGGAGCAAAAATTGATACAGCGATAGGTAAATTTGAGCTAGTTGATCTAGATTCAATCCCCACCCCTCCATCTTCCACCCCAGATTCAAATGGTTTTTCTCCATCAGATAAAGAACATCTTAATAATCAATTTTTTAACCTAAATAATGAGTAAAAAAGATATAACTAAAGAACGTATTGTATACAAGCCGTTCGAATATCAAGAAGCAGCAGACTATTGGCTTAAACAGCAACAAGCACATTGGCTTCATACTGAAGTTCCTATGATGTCTGATATAAATGATTGGAAACAAAATCTAACAGACACAGAAAAAAATATTGTGGGTTCTATCCTCAAAGGGTTTGCCCAAACTGAAACAGTTGTAAACGATTATTGGTCAGGATTAGTAACAAAATGGTTTAGAAAACCTGAAATTATTATGATGGCTACAACTTTCGGTGCATTTGAAACCATTCACGCCGAAGCATATTCACTACTAAATGAAGAACTTGGTCTTGATAATTTCGCTGAATTTATGGAGGATGAGGCTACGATGGCAAAAATTGAAAACCTTATGTCTATTAGGGATAGTTTCAATGGTGAAAAAGATTGGCATGAGATTGCTAAATCACTTGCGATTTTCTCTGCGTTCACCGAAGGAGTTAATTTATTTTCTTCGTTTGCGGTACTTTTATCTTTCAAGATGCGAAACAAACTTAAGGGAGTGGGTCAAATTGTTGAATGGTCTATTAGAGA
>Ga0181402_1000006_pt1 | contig 66803 bp, 50 predicted proteins | sample 25SPOviralmetaG_FD_130131 | JGI IMG/M metagenome (GOLD analysis project Ga0181402, IMG submission 130131) | Marine viral communities from the oligotrophic San Pedro Time Series (SPOT) site, San Pedro Channel, CA, USA - 25 SPOT_SRF_2011-08-17 | ecosystem: Environmental > Aquatic > Marine > Strait...
CAATCGAACTTCCAAGTCCACCAACAGATTGTGCAATTTGTGCCAATGACAATGCCGTCAATGCACCTGCAAGTGAGTATATAGCAATGGATGCCATTCCAAGTTGTCCTGCCATTCCAGCCAATTGACCAAGATATTCAACTGATGATTCTAATCCTCCACCGAGAACTTCAAGTCCAAGACCTGCTATTAATGCAGCCGCACCAAATGCAATCAACGAACTTGCCATGATTGCCAAACTAATTGCTCCGATAATGATGAAAGGTAGTAAAGGTCCCAATGCAGCCACGGCAAGGCCAACTGCAAACAAGTTCTCAACTGCGTTACCAGATAAATCATTCAATGCGTCAGCAGTTAAACTCAAACCAAGACCAAATAATGCCATCCCCACACCTGCAGCTAGTAGTGCTATTGAAAATGGAATCAATGCAACTGTCATAATACCTATTGCAATTGCACCGAGTGCTATAAATGGGATCATTAGTCCCACAAGTGAAACTGCCATTGCTAGATCAATCAATAATTCAGGTGCTTTTGCATCACGAAGCATTTTAAATCCAAGTCCAACCAACGCAACTCCAGCACCAAATGCCAACATTGCGATAGATAGTGGTATTAATGCTACACCTAAAATTGCCAATGCGGCTGCAGTAGTTAATATCAACGGAGTTAATGGAGCAATTAGTGCCATAGCACCTGCGAACAATAATAATCCCATAGCTGCTTCAGGTAACTCTCGTAATGTATCCATAACCAAACTCATTCCAATGCCAAATAATGCGACTCCTGCACCGGCAATTGCTATACCAATTCCAAACGGAATTAATGCTAAACTAAATATTGCCAATCCAATTGCAGCCATTGCCATTATTGGTGCAAGCATTGCCATTATACCAATAAACATTCCAAATCCAAGTGCAGCCGCAGGAAGTTCTCCTGAGATGTCTACAAGTTGTTTTACTCCAAATGCGAATATTGAAATACCAATACCAGCTGCGAGCAGACCCACCGAAAACGGAATCAATGCAATTCCAAGAACTCCAATTGCGATTGCAGCTGCCAAAAGTAACGGAGACATAATTCCAATGAATGCAAATGCTGACCCAAGTGCATATATCATGCCTATATCACCCATAGACATTGATTGTATTGTTTCTATTACTTTACCAAACGCAGATGCTATAATATTAACTGCCGTGGCAAATGCCATAGCTGCCAATCCAAATACAAGCATAGCACCACCAACTGCAGCTAATGCTCCTGCACCAGCAAGAATAAGAGGAGAAAATTTACCAAGTAGTCCGGCAACAACTGCAAGTGCCGTGATAGCACCGATTCCAAGCAATACTGCCGAAAACGGAACATTTGCAAACATTTGAAAAGCAAATGCAGCCGGAATTAACGCAGCTCCTAATATAGCAACCGAGGCAGCCCCACGTATCATATCAGCACTTCCTTTGCTTAATGATTTTGATATAAATACCAATGCACCAATTGCAACAAGGCCTTTGACAACTCCACCCCATGTTACTTCACCAAATTCTTGAAATGCTTTAGCAGATATATACAACGCACCAGCTAATATTGCCAATGCTCCGGCTGCTTTTAGCAAACCAGTTGTATCTATTTTCGCAAATTTATCAGCAAATCCAGGTCCTTTATTTGCACCAGGTGTTGCTTTTGGTGTTGCTGATTTAACAGGATCTCTTCCAAATGCACCTGTGCCACTTGGTGTTGGACCACTTGGTGCTGGTGTTCCCGAACCACCAAACATTCCTTTTACTTTATCACCGAGTCCACCCATTAAATTCAATGCACCCTTTGCCATTGTTGATAATCCACCAAAAAAAGCAGATGCAGCTTTACCTGCTCCACCGAATGCTAATGCAGCCACCACCCCAATTGTTCCGATTATCGTAATTGCCGTACTTCCAAAGTTACTGAATCGTTCTTTTAAACGATCTGTATCTCCTGTTATAGCAGCTATTAAATCACCGATTAATGCAAATGGAGCAACAATAAACTTTAATAAAAATCCAATTGCTTTTAATATAGGTACGAGTGCCGACATAAATCCATTTATCACAGGCAACAATGCTTCTCCTAATTCAACCATCATTTGATTAAATTGATTTTGTAAAGCATTCATTTTTTCTTGTTGAATTTCACGTGCCATTCGTTCTTCGGCACTTTTTGCTAAACTTTTTTCTTCACCTCCACGAAGTGCTTCAAGTTGTTTTTGGTATTTTGCCGCCAGTTCTGGATTTTCACGTGCAAACTCAGCATTTTCTTTTTCAATTTTGTTCATTTTGGTGAGTTCTTCAACACTCGTTCCAAGTGCTTCTGCCAATGCTTGCTTTTGCCAACGATTCATTTTATCGTATCCACCCATCTCTTTCATGATACGAAGTTGTTCTTTTTGCATACCTGCCAAGTCACCCTCCATTGCAAGTTGTCGCATCTTTCCAAAATTCACATGACGTCCCATCATGCTTGCTAATTTCATTTCCGATGAAATACTGCTTTCAAAATCAAGTAAATGACTTGCAGTTTTGGCAGCCGAATCTAAACTACTTCCCATTCTTCTTGCTTCTACGGCTGCGGCTGCCAAGTTTCTTGGCATATTACCAATTGCTAATATTGCATCTTCACTTGCATTTGCAACATCTTCCATAACTTTTCCAGCCGGAACTCCTGCCAAATTACTTAATTCAGCAGTTGCTAATGTTAAATTCTTTGCTACTTCATCACTAGGAGCCCCCATTTCCATAAACTTAACTAATGCACCGGCAGCTGCGTCTTGACTTATTCCAAGTCCTGCACTTAATTTTGAAACTAATTCTATTTGTCCACGGGTAACATGATTAACATTTCCAAATTCTTCTACCAATGCTTTTGCCGATCCAACTGCATCTTCTATACTTACTCCAAAATATGCCAATTCTTTATTTACCGATATTGCATCTTTTTGAATTTGTTCCATTGCTCCATACGATAAACCAAGTTCATCACGAAATTCTGCGGTAGTTTTTTCAAGTGCCTGAAATCTTGAAAATGCCAATGCCAATAATGCTACTATACTTCCAATTATTAACACAGGACCTGTAAGTACCGACGAAATCATTCCACCGATACCACTCATAGCACCCACGAAATCGTCTGCACCTGCTTTTAATGAATCTGATAGAGTTGCACCGGGTTTGGCAGCCTCTTGTTGCATTTTTAGAAAACCGTGTGTGAATTTTTCTTTTACTATCTTGGTTGCTTCTTCTAAAGGTTTTTGTACACTTGTTGCTAGTATTCCTCCTATAAGTGGAATTTTTTTAATTGTATTTAAAATTCCACTTTGCATTGCATCTATTTCACTGTGAAATTCTTTAATTAAATCTTTGTTATCCTCAAGAAGTTCTTTCATATTATCCCCAAGTCCTTCTATAATATTTTCTAAATCAGAAGTTACATCGAGATGTTCTTTTGCAGTTTTTATTAATTCACGTGAATTTTTAGTTATTTCCATTCGCATATCATATATGCTTTTATCCTGACCCAGTAAATCAGTTGCTTTGGATAGTTCTTCGTCTCTTAATTTAACAAGTGCTGTTTGTTGTCCTGCTATATCTGCAATCCGTGTTTTTTCTAGTTCAATAGAGTAACCTATTTCTCTGACTATATTTAATTGATCTGCATATCCTGCATCTGTTTTTTCCATCAAAGAAAGTTTTGTTTGTGAATTTACTAGTTCACTTTGCAAATTTGGTATAAGTTTCTCATGTGATTCTGCTATCAAATTTTGTGCATTTGCAATTCTGTCATTTAATGAAAACATTTGTTGCAGAATTTTTTCTTCAAGTTCGTGTTCGGTATTTGCTTTCGTTAATTCACGTGTAATTGATAATGACTCATTTTTTATTTTTTCATACATAGCAGCCGATGTAGTAAGCTGCGTGGATAATTGTTTTACTTTATCACCTCCTACAATATTTATAGCAGAATCTATTTCACCTGAATTTAAATTTTCAGTAATTTGCTTTGTAATATCGTTAATTTCAGATTGGGTGGGTAATAACCCACCTTCAATTGATTTTTGAAGTTGTGAAGCAAAACTATGTATGTCACTATCTTCCATATATTAAATTTCGATATAATCTTTTACGTTTGGGTCTTTTGCTAATGCTTTTTTTAAATCTTCTTTACTTGACAATCCAATTCTTTTTAGTTCTTGACGAAATTTTTCAGTATTATCGATATACTTTTGTAAAGAATTTGCCAAACGAGGATCTTCTAATTTGCTTTTTCCGATTTTTCTTGCTTTGCCTTTAAAAACTGCATTTACCAACCCACCTATAAATTCATTTAATTGTTGTTCTTGTTCTGTTATATTTTTCATGTCGTTTTTTATTTTATGTTATAAATACAAAAAGTCGTATATATTGATAAATATACGACTCCTGTAAATTAAGTTAAACGATTAACTAAATAATTTTACCTAAATTTGCTTGGCATATTTGACTTACTTGGCATACTACCTGGTGACTTAGATTTTGCCGATGCCTGTGCTTTTTCAACTTGTTCATTTTCTTTGTTGCGAATGTCGACAAGTTTTCTGATATAGAATCTGCGAAGGTAAATTGGTAGATTATACACAACATCTTGTGTAAAACCTCCTTGACTATAATATGCGAGGTTAAATACCTCTTCGTGTAGTTGAATTCTATATTCGGGTGGAAGGGTAAAAAAAGTCGACCCCCAATGGGATCGTCATCCTTTCTTCGTATCCAGTATCCTCTGATTCAAAATTAAACGTCATATCCAAATCAGGAGTATTTTCCTTGATATGTTCACGAAATGCCAAACTATCACGTGCAAGTAGTTCACGATCAACAAATTGTTTGATAGAATTACGATCATCGTTTCCATCAATTGCTTTAATTACATACTTCAATCGTGTAGTAACCTCACTTGTTTCGTTTTTGTTTTTTGTAAACTTTTTCATTGCTTTCAGTTCGGCATCAATGTTTTGTTCATCTTTATGTGACAACAAACTCCAATGAACTTTCTTTTTGCAAAATGGAAGTTCAAACTCAAACAAATTAGATCCACGTTCGTGATTACCAAATTCAAATTCTTTTGCTTCAATTTTAGATAAATCAATTACATCTTGCACATCTTCGTTCGTAGATGGGTCTTTAAACTTGATATTATAGTCTTTTCCGTATGCAAGAATACGAGCAGCTATAAAAATAGCATTTTTATCACCAACCAATACATCATTAAGATTGACACCAGGAGTTGCGATTAGTGCTTCTAGAAGTTTATCAAGAACGACTCCTTTTTTAATTAAATTCTGACTTGTAAGAATATCTTCCTCACGTGCAGTCATGTATTTAATATCAATTTTACCAGAAGCAAGTGGAGAAGTTGATTCATAGAACCACCCCTTACTTGGTAGATCAACAACTTCAGTTGGGTATTCTACCTTCTGAACAACATCCGTTGACTTACTTGCAGTTGAAGAATGTGTCTGTTGTGTATTTTCAGTTGCCGTGTTGGTCGTTGCACTTTTAGTTGCACCCGATGCGTTATTGTTTCGTTGTAATGCCTCTCTTACTTCCTGAGGAATATCTACTTTATCATTTTCGTTTGCCATAATTTGTAACCTTTTAAATTGTATAATTTATATATACTATAAATATACATATATACAATGGCAAGTTTTTTTTGCAATGTTTATGATTTTAATGCAAACTTTAAGATATCTGCGTGTTCACTGTAATCAAAAAATTCTTTGTCTTTTTTATTTTTCCAAGACTTGTATAAAAGTATTCCAAGTTTAGCATCACTAATTACAATTTCCTTGCCACCCTTGGTTACAAATTTCATTCTACCCGATGTAGTGTCTACATCATAGTTTCTTTGTAATGTTCCTTTTCTAACATGACTCAATAAAAACTTAAGCAGTGAATTCATAGCAGAATTCAAGCCTTCGTTGATATCATGTTCTTTGTATTCACTTTTAATTTCGCAAAAAAGTTCATTTACTATTTTATTAAAGTTATTTGTATTCATGATCATAAATATATATTTATAAAAAAAAAACTTCCCATTTGGGAAGTTTTTTTAAGTTTAAAAAACTGGAAAGTTTTTTTTTAGTATTGGAGAATTGCGTAATCGTATGAAAGAGTAAGTTCAACCGTTGAAAACTCACCAGTTGCCCAATCAAGTGTACCTGGATTCATTGCGTTAACAAACGCACCTTTTATTGTCCATTCTTCTACGTAGTCACCAACGGGTCCTAGAACATTAATTGTGAGGTCTTTTTTATAGAAGTCGGCATAACCATTTCTTCCTGTTACCGATTCATGTGAAAGACGAATCCATTCCATTGCAGCCTGTGCTCCAGATGGAACTACCGGATCATAAAGTGTTATTGAGATGTCCTGCCACTCTGCTTTACCTGCTCTAAGTTTTCTTTTGATATTGATATGATCAATTGTTTGAACATCAATATTAAGATTCGGTCTTGCCGTTGCTTTAATAAGATAAGATGGAAGACCATCGATATACATGATAAAACGATTTTGTGTCTTCGGTTCAAATGCCGTAAAGAACATTTCCTGTGTTTCAACTACTTGTGCCATAATTTTATTTCTCCAGTTTTTGTGTTTAAATTATATTCTATAAATATATTACTAATTTTTGAAAAGTTGTTTTTTTCCTTTAATAATAATTATTTACAACATACAAAAATATATGTATTTATTTTTCTTTTCTTAGTTTTTGACCAACTATTTTTGCTGACCCATATAAAACTGCCCCAACGAACTGCATATGTTGTGGTCCTGGCCAAGGAAATGATAATCCTATAACTCCCGTTGCGAACAATGTTAATAGTGCCATACCCTCTGGTCCTGCAAACAATTTACTTAATGTAAAACCCCCACCGAGAGCAAGAATCATATCAGTCATATCAAAATCATAATCTGCGTTGCCTGTGAATGTCATGTTTAACCAAATATAAATTAGTATTCCAGCAACTGCCATACCTGCAATTCGTTTTGTCTTTGGGTGTTTTGCTAAAAACTCATCTAGTTCTTTTAGTTTTTGCTCTGTCCATTTACCAACCTTTGTACTTGCGATATATTCACCAATTGCTTTAATAACTTCTTTATATGCCTTGAATCCTGCTTTTACAATGGAGAATAACTTGGACATACTAAATTTTATTTTAGCAAAAAACTTGAATACAATTTTATTTTTAAACAATTTTATTAAATCGAGTAATTTTACTTTAACTAAAGATTTTAATTCAGATATAAACGACCATATTTTTTTCAACGAAGACGGAATAACCACTTCGTTTAATTTAGTTTCATTTGTAATTTGAATAGAGTCTACAAATTTGCAAAATTCAGTATATTGAATTTCGGATACGATTTCTGTTAAATTCATTTCCACGACTATAAATATATACCAATGCAAAAAAAGACCCTCCATTCGGAGGGTCTTTTTTTATTTTTATTTATAATTACAAATTATGCACCAAACGTAGCACCAGTTGACTGAACATTAAAATCAAGTACAATGTACTCAACAGAACGTGCAGGTTGGATAAAAATTTGACCATACATGATGTTTCTGTCAACCATCTCGGGAGTATTATTGCTATCGTCCATGATTACACGGAAAGCATATAAACCAAGTCTTTGTTGAACATTTTCAAGATAAGGATTAACTATACCCAAGAAACGATTACGAGTTGCAGTTACATTTTGCTCGAAAATTAAGAATCGTGCAGAACTTGCAATGAACTTCTTAAGATTGATAAGCAAACGTCTAACATTAATTCTGTCTAATGCACTTGCATTTCTTTGCAATGTCTTTTGTCCGAAAGCAACAATTCCTTGACCAGGAAACGCAGCGATTGGATTAACCTTACCTTCGTATAATGTGTCTCTTTCTGCAAAATTTAATCTATCCATTACAGATACCGCAGATTCAATTCCACCACGGTTAAGACCTGCAGGTGCAAACCATTCAGCAGAACGTTGATCGTTTGATGCAAAAACTGCCATCATCAACGCACTTGGTGGATAAGGAACTATACGATTTGTAGCAGGATCAATGATCTTAACCCAAGGATAGTAAGTAGCTGCATAGTTAGAATCGAGAGTAGATGCTTGTGATACTGCATCATCGACACGACCTGGTTGATTATGAGCACTTACACAATCAAGAATATAAAAACAATCTTCTCGTGTTTCACAAAGATCAACACCACGATTGATTACAGTTCTATGTAAGTCTAGTGATAAACCTGGAGTAACAATAAGGTTTATATCAAATTCGTCTTGGTTGCTTAATGCTTGAAACGCACGGATATATCCCTGAGTTCCTGGAGAAAAACGACCAGAGCAATCAAGTCCCTGAACATTAGAAGCACTGATGTTTTTTCCTGTTCTAATTGGATGCCCAGGAGCATGACCATCAAAACCTTGTTGAAAACCAACGAGGAATCTTCTAAGTTTACTTGTTTCAATTTCTTCCGCAACCGATGGACTTGTGTCAATAGCACTTACTGCATATTCTTCCACAACACCGTCAACTTCTTCTTTATATGATCCAGGACGATCCATGTAATAACCAAGTCCTGCTTCACCTGCGTCGTTAGGAATTGGAGCAAATAATTCAAGTGTATCTTTTTGTGACCTTGGCAAATCGAGAATTCCATCAGGAGTATCTTCGGTAAATATTGTACCGTTGAAGTAACGACCAGGATTTCTTTCATATTGTGAAACATGACTAAAAATAGGTTGTGGAACTTCAAGACCACCAACTGGAGACATATATGATCCATGTCCGTATGGCATAGCATTTGCAGGAGCAACCATGTCAGGATTCATTTCAATACGAATCCAACGACTTGAATTTCCATAATCTCCATGCTCTGTTACCTTACCACGTGAGTCAATTGTTGTGAAACGATCACCAATTACACGTGCTATGAAGTTAGGACTATTTGGATTAAGTGTTACTGCGTCATAATTTTCAATAACATTTTGTGTTTTATCGTTGTCAAGAAAACCACGTACAACCAAACTGAATGTTCCGTAGTCTGTACCTGCTATACTTCCTGGTGTTCTAACATTATAGATACCAATTTTAATTTCACGATTGGCACTTGTTCCCATGTTACGTGTATAAACTCTAAATAAATCGTATCTACGACCACTTATTTCCTGAGATTGAATGAATGGAGTCACGGCAGGACGACAAGCAAACTCACCACCTTCACCGAATGTTGACAAATCAACTTCTTCTTCACCTTCTGCATTAAGAATTGTGTTTTGGAATTGCATTGTTTCTCCTGCACCAATTGCAGTTTCTACATCACAACTCAAACGATATGTAACACCTGCGTAGGTGTTTGCATATAAACGTTCTTGTTCATTTTCAAAATAAGAATGAAAGTAAGCAGGTTCTACATTCTTTTTTGCAGCTCTACCAAAAATATTATTTAAACTATCAGGATCACGTGGATCGAGTGAGAACGAGTAATCACTTGGAATTTCGTTACCGTTTTCGTCTTCTTTATCACCTACATTTTGAACAACTCCGTCTGAGTCTGTTGTTCTAAGTTTAATAGTAGAACGCAAATTAGAACTTACAACACTATTTCCGTCGGCATCTTCAGTTTCTGTATAAAACATTAAGTCTGTAAGTGAATCAACTTCCGAACCACGGAAACCACTGAGGTCTACAATTGATTCTCCGGATGGAGATGTTATCAATGCGTTTGCTAACACACCGATTACACTATCGTCTCCGACTTCTACTGGACAACTTCCACTTTCAAGTCCGTGATATGCTTCGTATTTTTCGTCATCGACTGACTCAACGGTTGCTTTAATGATAAGAGCATCTTTTTGTTCGTATCCTCCAAGAGAACCAACACGAACAATCGTTACGACTCCTTGTTGCTTTAAATATTCTGATGCTGTAAATGGTTGGTAATATTCACCATCTGCCGTTCCGAATAAATCTTCAAGTTCTGCACCTGAAGTGATGATCGTTGGTGCGTATGCCGGACCTCTATTAAAAGGACCTACGACTGCTCCTCCGATTTGTTGAACTCCTTGGGAAAGAAGTGATGAATCAATTTCATTCGTGAAAACTGCTGGACTAATTGTTCGTTCTGCCATTGCTGGATCTCCTATTTGGGTTGTTGTATTGTGTAATAATTAAAGTTTGACCTTTTTTAGAATAAATATTCTTGAAAATTTTCAAAGTTTAATATTTATAGACAAATAGTAATTATTTTTTAATATATACCCCAAATTGTACATCAATCTCACCTTCACCGTATTTTTCGTGTAATCTTTCTTTGAACAAAACCTCTCGTTTGGTTATGTCACTAAAATCAGAGTGAGCATTGGTTTTCATGTCTGCAATTTCAGTTAAACGAACTTTAATTTGCTTTTCTTCAATTTCATATTCACCAAGTGATAATACAATTTTTTGGTAATCGGAGTTTAATCTCGATATTTCGGATATTTCATCTTTACTTAATTCTATTTTATTTTCCATTATGATAATGATACGCAATTTATGAAATAAAATCAAGTAAATTAAATATTATATTTTAACTATATTTAATTTTACGATTTCAACAGACGATTCATGAATCTGTATATTTAAAGTAAATTCACCGTCAAGTTTTTGTTCAAATACATCTCCGGTATAAAGTTCAATTTCGTTGCCAAGATAATCCCATATAAAAACCTCTTCGTTACTTTCATTTATTTTGGTAGAAATATTATACTTTGCCAACTCAGTTTCAATGGTATAAAATTCTTCATCCATGAGAAGTCTAATTTCATAATTGGACTCTACAGTTTCTATAAAAATACTTTGTTTTTTTCTATCAAGTGTTATATTTTTATTATCAGAATTGGATACTGGATTAGTTTCGTGTTTGAAACTTGTACTATTAATATCATACTCAACTCCCCATACTATCTTTCTTGGTGTAAGTGCCAATTTTGTTGTGCTTTTATTATCAAAAATCTCTGGTAATAAAAACGCGTTTACAGTTGCACTAAATGTAGTAGTTACACTTCGGTCTTCTCCATCTGAAGATTCTACTACGTTTGAAAAACTATCAATTTTCGTTCTAAATTTAAATCCACTTGGATCTCCCCAGTAATCATCACTTGCAAACGTAATCTTTTCTACAAGTGTATTCATTTGCTCTACATATTCTGTGGACATTGTAAAATCATATGTCAGTATAACTCTATCTGGAAATGTTACATTGTGAACTTGGTAAACACGATTTACATCATTTAGTAAACTAAACCTGTCATACATATTCTTAGAATCAAACTTTTTAACAAACGGTACACTTAAATGATTATTTATTGGAGAAAAATCATCATCTTTTGTAACACTGGTTCTTATGAAAATAATCATCGGACGTTGTACCTGTCCTTTTTTGTCACGGAAATATCCATCGTTTTGAATCGCACTCCATCTTTCTGGAGATGCGTGTCTAACTGGTACATTTACAAGAGAACCACCTGCATCCACGACCTCAGGACGAATTACTTTTACAAAATATTCATATAAAATATTATCTATATCAATGAGTGTTATTGAATAATCATCAAATGACTTATCATCAATTGTGTCAGTTCGTAACTTGGTTGCACGATTGTCATCATAATTACTTGATTTAGATTTTTTTAAATTAGATAATTGTTGTGAGTTATCTAAATTGGGTGGTAATTTGCCCAAAGAACTTGTAAACGAATCTTTATTGGTAGATAAATTTCGCAGAGTAACGAACGGATTATTTACAGATTCATATCCCATTATAGTGTCCTATCAGAGATATTTAATTTACTTAGTCTTGATAAATGTGCGTTGCACAATAAACTAAAGTTTTTTTCAGGTTGTCCACCAAGGAATTGGTTTTCTACAATTGCACTTATTTCAAAATACGAATTTTCCCAAAAAATTATATCTCCATTTTCTGGATAAAATTCTTTTATTTCACACAATTTTTGATGAAATCTAAATATAACACCTTTTTTTACATCTGGTCCAAATCCCTCATAATTAGTAGTTTCTGGATCAGAATCAACAAAGCAAGATGTCTCAATTCCAGGATAATAGAATTTATTTATACTCTCACCATATACATTCTCGTTTGTTTTATCAGAATCTACTTTAAATAAAATTATTATTTGCTCTACTATATCTAACATTAGTTCACCTGCAAGACTATTCATTAATCTTACATCTCTTTTTGAATAATACCTACCTCGGGATCTTGACATATCTTTTATCCTATATACAAAAAATTTGGAACTTTTCGCAAATTTTCTTGTAAATTATCAGAAATTTGATTCAAAGATTCACTCGTAGTGCTACGACTTGTTACCTCTAAATCTTCTCTTAGTTCAGTAATAAGTTGCTCTTTTTCAGACGATGCTTCTGACCTCAGTGCATCACCATCAAGTGAGGTTTCTCCACCTGGAATAGGTAAACTTTGATATTTTGAACGAATTGAACCGAGAAGTTCTTTACACAACGCAAGATAATATTTCATAATCCATCGTTTTCCTACATCATTTATTGTTGCAAAACTATGAAACTGATATGGAACATTACTGACATCTGTTATGGAGTCAGTTGAAGATGTAAATGACACATCATCGGATATGTTGCTTTTTTGCAATACGGATTTTGCAGTTCCATCGTTTAGTCCTGTGGTTGAGTTGTCAACTACAACTTGTTCTGTTGTTTCTTCCGTGACATCAGTTTGATTTTTAGGCATTACATTAAATTCATCTGCATCAACATACCCCTGTACAGCTGCTATATCTCTTTCTCGTTTAAATACATAATCAAAATACAAAGTATAATCTTTAGTTGGAATTGGAAAAATTGTTAACTTATTATTAATAAGTTCAAAACTATACGCACTTCTTCGTATTTGTTCATTGAATTCAATTGCCTGTAATCTTAGTAAATCTTCATTAATAGGACGGAGTAGAAATTGTGTTCCTCTTGGTGACATCCCACTCCACCCAAACTCACTTAGCATATTAGAAGCAGACATTCCCGAATTTGACATTGGGTCGTAAATTTTATTTATACTAGGTGGTGGTTCGTGAAATACTCGTTTTACTTCTATTTTTTCAAGTTTTCTTTCACCTGTACGTGGGTCTTCATAATAATAATTAAACAAACCCTGTAAATCATATGTTTGTACCCCATTTTTGACATCAAGACCTGCCCGTCTCCAATCAACATTACCACCTGTACCAACTTCTGCTCCGTATGCCTCGGATAGTTTTAAATAAAATGGAAGTGGTTGTGTCTGTAAAACCGATGTAGTTAAATTAACACTCGTTGATGTGCCACGCAAACTATACAAATTTTGCTTGATTGAAAATTGATTAATTTGTGCACTGTATTCAGTAACTGCCTCTTCATAACAAGCATAAAACTGCACATCTACCATCTCAATATCAACTATTGGATATCCAAGTCGTGTAGCTGCCCACGAAGCAGACTTTTGAGCAAATGAAACGAATTCCGGATCATTATCAAAAAAACCAAAAGGAGTTTTTCCCACAGGAGAAGTGGTCTGCCCATCCCAACGAACTCTTTCTAGTTCATGTAACTGATCATTGGGACTTTGACTTTCTTCCTCGTATTGTTCGTTATCTTCCATGTCAATAAATATTAGATAGAAATATATTACCTCGTAAAAATAAATTATATAAACATATACAAAAAAAGAGAGGTCCCGAAGGACCTCTCTTTAAATTTTGATCGTTTGCTCTAAGATTAAACTTGATCTGCGTTTTCAACAGAGAGTTTACCGTAGAATTCAGGACGAACCATCTTCTTAGCATAACGAGTCATTACACCACGACGTGGAGTAAAGTTGACTGGATCGTATACTAATGGAGTTTGGATCAACGGAATATACGGAGCATAAACTGCACCAGTTTCAAGGAAGTTTGCACCTCTGAAACCTACGAGAACGTCACCACTTGTCATGTATGGGTTCTTGTAAACTTGGAAACGGTTGTTTAATGCACCGACTTTAGTAACACCCATTGCAAACTGAGACTGATTTCCGTCTGTGTCAGCAGCGTATCCTGGAATACTTTCAAGAATTGTAGCAACTTGTGGAGAACAAACCAAAAAGTTTGCACCACCACGAAGAGTCAACTGATGAATTGTGTTACTCATCTTTTGAATCTTTGTTCCTAATTTTTGAAACATAGTTCCTTGTGTTTCACCACCTGCGAGTGCTTGTGCAGCGTTAAACGCAGTTGTGTCCACTGTTCCTGCTTGTGTGATAAGCATATCAAGAATTTCCAAATCAATTTCCATTGAAACGTACTCGGAAAGAAGAGAAGTCAATTCTGCTTCTGCGTCAATACTATGATAAGCATTAAGGTCTTGTGCCAACTCAGGTGTCCACACTGCTTTCAACTTACGTGTCTTTGCAACGATTGGATCACTTTTAAGTTCCAAGTTAACTTCAGGAATACCAGCATCTTGTGATCCTGTTACTGCACCTTCAGTTGCATCTTCAGCTGCTTCAAAGTCACCACGTGTGATATCTGTTGTTTCAACATGATAGTGAAGTGTTCCGTCAGCAGTTGCTTTGTTGTCTGCGTCAAGAGCAGACTCTGCTCCTCCACCGTCTACAACCTTAAATGCACGAACACCATCAAGGTCTGCGTCTGTTGCTACGTCAACTCCAACTTCTTGACCAGTTGTAATAGCAACTTTTTGATCATTAAGAGAGTAACCATGACGACCTCCTCCGTAAAGACCACCTTCTGCTTTATCGGTGGACTTAGTTGCTCCAGAACCACCGAACAAACTACCACTTGATTGACGTGATTGTGCTGTTCCGTATTTGAAGTCTAAATAGAAAATCAATCCTGATGGAAGATTCATTGGTTGAACCGAAACGAATTCCTTCGCTGCGATTTCTGCAAATACACGACGAACAAGAGGAAGTGCCACTCCACTCCATTCTTCTGATCCATTGGATGTTCCTGTACGTGAACCCTCATCGATCAATTGCTTTGCCTGATTTTCGAGTAGAATTGCCATTCCACTTTTTTCTGTATCTGTACCGATACCTTCTAATAAACCAGTCTTTTCCCACTTTGAAACTAAACCACGGGTTTCCGCCATAAGTTTTTGTTGAGGATTCTGACTGTCCTTTAATAATTTACTAATCTCGCTCATTTTATTATTCCTTTTGAATTATGTTTTGTTTTTAACAGTTTAAATTAAACTATCCCTGCAAGTTTTTTGAATCGGTTAGCAAGTTCATTGCCTTCTGATAAAATCTGCTTGGATGGTTTAGTTGATTTGATTGCCTTTGAAGCCATTCCTTCTGAAATAGACTTGGTCTCATTATGCTTAGTACGTTGTGTACGTTTAGCACGTGATTCCACGACTTGCTCGGAACGTTCATTTATTGAACGGAACGACTCACCAAGGGTTGCATAGACAAGTTTTGCTTCACGAACGTTTTTCGTTAAGTCGAAACTTTCTACTACTTTTAATTTTTGTGATTCCACTAATACAAACTCTTTAAACAATTTATTTGTATAAAGAAGTTTTGCATTCAACAAATTCACTTCATTCAACTTACCACGCAAATATTTGTAGACCTTGCGGTATTCTTCGTTTTCTTTTTGAAGTTTGTCATTTTCAGTTTTCAGTTCTGATAAATCTGAATCGTCAATCTCTTCTTCAATATTAGACTCTTCTTCGAGTTCTTTGAGAATTTCTTCAAGATTGATTTCTTCGTCTTCTTCTTCATCGTCTTCTGAACATGAACTTTCTTCAAGTGACTCTTCTTCAGATTCTTCTTCGGTTTCTTCTTCATCGGATTCTTCTACAATCTCGATGTCGATTTCTTCGTCAAGTTCTTCTGATTCTTCGTCTTCTGATTCGTCCGAATCTTCAACTTCTTCTTCTTCGGTTAGACTTGAACCCTGTGGATCATCGCAGTCTTTACAATCTGCTACGTCAACATGGTTTTCGGTTTTTCCGATTTCGGAAGAGTCAGATTGTTCTTCAACTGATTCGTCTGATTCGTCTTCTTCGTCTGATAGTTCAACTTCGTCTTCTTCACTAATTTCAAGTTCTCTTTCGAGTTCTTTAATGATATTTTCGAGATTGATTTCGTCGTCAGATTCTTCATCTTCACTTTCATCGTCTAAGTCAAGCTCCTCTTCGTCTGCACTAGCAACTTCTTCAGATTCTTCTTCAGATTCTTCGGATTCAAGTTCTTCTTCGGATTCTTCGGATTCAAGTTCGTCTTCAACAGAGTCTTCAACAGAGTCTTCGTCGTCTTCGGAATAACTTCCTTCTTCAACTTCTTCTTCTGCGTCTTCACTTGCTTCAACTTCTTCGTCCTCAGATTCTTCAGAAACTTCAAGTTCTTCAGTTTCTTCTGATTCTTCTGCGTTCTCTTCTTCGGATTCTTCGGCATCTAAATCCTCGTCTTCTCTTAACTTTTTCGTAAGCATACTCTGTAATCTTGGAGCGAATGCTTCTTCTAGAGCAAGACGAGCATTTGCCAATGCCGTTTCACGGACTGCTTTTGCATCTGCGATTGCTTCTTGTAATAATTTACTCATTTTTTTTGTTTTTCCTATTTTTTCTAAAGTTATTATTAAACTTTAATCGATGAAACCTTTTTATGACGTGTTTCCAATAGTGTGGAAGCATTTGTAAGATAAATATATACTTACGTATGAAAATATTTTAAAATATATAAAAAAATTTAAAAAATTTAAAAAAAAAGAGAAGAAATCTTCTCTTTTTTAATTTTTATTTCTAAATTTAATAGATATTATAGAACTTTTCGGGTACCCGCTATACGACTTAGTCGTTCGGACAATGTAAGTTTTGACCAGTCATTTGAGATTGTGTATGTTTTACCTGCAATTTCGATTTTAGAATCATCTTCATTGGATTCCTTTACCTTATATGACTTACCATCTACTTCAAACTCATCGTCACCGTCTTCCTTTGCCTTAGTAACAGCTGCACCAAATGCGTTGCCCTCTTCAACATCTTCATCACTTTCTGCATCAGACTCTTCTTCACCGACAAATTCTTCCGTGTCTTCTTGCTCTGTGATTTCTTTTTTTTCTTTTAACTTATATTTTTTACCACCCACTTCAAATTCGTTTTCGTTGTTTTCACGTGCAGCCTTTACTGCGGCCCCAAATGCGTTGCCTTCTTCTATTTTTTCATCATCGTCAGATGAATCATCAGAGTCTGTTTCATTTTTTTGCTTTTTAAGAATTGCTTTCTTGAGTGGTTCAGGAAGTTTTTCTTGTGCTTTAGTGAGTCCTTCATCAACACCCTCGTCAGATGAGTCATCAGAGTCTGTTTCATTTTTTTGCTTTTTAAGAATTGCTTTCTTGAGTGGTTCAGGAAGTTTTTCTTGTGCTTTAGTGAGACCTTCGAATAATTCTAATTCAGAAATTACTTCTTTGATAATTTTTTTTAGTTCGGTTCGTGTGATTTTCATAATAAATTATAGTTTATATTGGTTTTTAGAAATTTTTGCTCAAAAATAGTTTATTGTAGTTTTTAAGTAAAGATTGATCATCGTGTTCAAATTCGGTTGTGTGGGAGCAAGTCTGCTCAGTCAAAAACTTAATTAATAGTGTTTCTACTTGATGAAGTTCATCTGTTTTTAATTCATATAAGTTTGAATTTTTATTTTGGGCATCTTTCACTATTATTTTTGAAAACTTAGTAAATAAACCTGGATCAAACATAGAACTTTTTCTTTTATTTTTTATATTTTCTAGTATAGGTTGAATTGTGTTTTCATTTATGTCAACTGATTCAATAATAGATGTTACACTTTCAGAAATTAATTGTTCATTTAAATTAGTTAAAATCTTATGGTTGTTTCCACGGATTCTACTTAATGAATCTGACACAGACATTGTATATTCCATCAACTCTCCATAAAATTCAGCAGATGGACAGAACTCATATATTTCTACTTGACTTCTATAATGTCCACCGAACCTAGATTCTAAACATGGATTGAATTCTAAATTATTGTTTTTTGCGTAATCGTTTGCATCCGATGTAGTTCCAGTTAAAATTGTTTCAGTTACATATCCGTTGAATCCTAAACTTTTTTTGTTTAACTTTCCAATGATAGTATCTTCAAACTCAATATTTTCAAGCAAATGCTTTTGTACAAGATTCTTAATTTGTTGTTTCTTCATTTTTTGTTTCCTGTGATATTTCAAAGTAACGATTGAGAATATTACCCATATCCTCATATAGACCTTGCATACGTTGTGTAAAAATTTGTCGTTCGTTTGCAGTTTTGTGAAACTGCTTTGCCAGTGACTTTAGTTCATTTAAGTTTCTCTTTACACTAACTGCATCGAACCAATCATCAGTTTCACTCAACATATACTTAGATGCAGACGAAACAATATTGCATAAATCTTCTGCAATATCTATGTCACTTATATTTGTATTTATGTATTTTTGGTAATTAGTAAATTTATTTACCTTTTCTCCAGTTTCTTGTTTCTCTCCAGTAGACAATGTTTCATCAGAAAACAAAGACTCAGTTAAGATGTCATCAGAAACTTTTATTGATTTTAACTCGTCTACTAAAACTTCTTCTATTATTTTTACAAGTTCTTGTTTTTTCATTTTGAAGACTCTCCAATTTCCCCGAGGATTTCATGTATTATAGATTCAACATTGCAAAATTTAGTACAAACTCTACCAGATGTTATTGTTTGTTCTTGGTTTACAGATTCATTCATAGCAACGGGTTCTAAAAACGCACCCCGTGTTGACGGGTTACTTACAAAGTCAAATGCAACCAACTCAAAGTCATCGTTAACAAGTGTCTTGCCCTCGGATTCACGTGTAGTTCCCATACCACGTGAACTTATTCCAAGTGTAATTCCTGACTTAAAAAGTTCTTTTAATATATTTCCTGCTGGTGTACTCAAAACTTCTACTTTTCCAAGAAGACTATCACCGTCCCACCACATCTTAGTAACATTGTGACTTACATTCTGTAGATTAACCACACTGCTTTCTGGGTGGTCTAATTCTCCAAGTGCCCGTTTGTCGTTAATTAGTTCTTGGTACTTAGTTGCTTCTCTCTCAAGTAAATTTCTTCCATACACACGACCATTTTGATTTTGCTCTTTTGCTTTTTGCAGAATACCTTGCACAACAAGGTTTCCGTTGTTTTCATTTATACTCTCGTTTATTTGAGTTCTATTAAACTCAAATGGCATGGTTGATACTAAAACTTGCTTTGTCATATTATATAAGTATATATCTAAAAATAAATATTTATATCTATTTAAGATAAAGTTTTAATATATACTAAAATCAAATTTATATTAAATAGACGAATTGCTTATATCATCCAAGGAAATATGTTCTTCAAGAGTATTATTTGTTTTAATTTCGTTAGAAGATTCGTTTGATATTGCTTTGTTTTTTATCAAATTTATTTCATGCGTACAAGATAAACTTGCAGATGTTAATGACTTAATAACCTGATCAATGCTTGATTTAACACCTTCGAGGGTTTTTGTAAGATCGTTTGAACTAAAACCAACACCCTCTTTTATAGTATTACAACTAATTGAATATCCATATAGATTTGTTTCTGTATTTTTTTTCAATGTTACACTTAGTTTAGAACTATCACACGATGTAGTATAATTCACACCGTTTGCTTTTTCAGTCCAATTTGATGACAACGAGTTTTTAAGTTCTGTTGTCCATGCATCTGATTTAGTTTTTTTGGGTTCTGCTGATTTCTTTGATGAAAATTTTCTTTCTAAATTACCCGCATTTATTATATCTAGTCTTGTGCAATCTTCCATTTTATTACCTCATATTTCTAAGTTTATCGGTTATCTTAAATATTCTTTCTTCCATACGACCAATAAACTTACTTGTTGTTTTCCAATATTTTTTACTATCGGTTTTTGTTTCGTTTTTAAACTTCTCTGCAACAACAATTAGTTTTTCAATTTCTCTTAAATTTTTATTTATCTCACGAATAGTTACACCAATTTTTTGCACAGGAGTATAATCCGGATGATCTCTAAATAAATGAAATAGACTTTTACCTTCACTTATTGTATTGTTGTTATCTTCATCCGTAATTTCATAATCAAAAACTTCAGCACGATTCTTTATATTTTTTTTATGTACATCCTCGTCAGATGATTTATCAAATGCAAATGGTGTAGAATATCCGTCAACATTAGATGTTGAATTTAGTTCACTTACTTGTTTTTTTATATAAAGACGAATTAAATCTCTAAATTTTTTTTCAACTAGATTCATGCTTCTTTAATTCTTTAATTAATTCGTATGACATAAGTAATGTAGTTACCTGAGAATCTTTTACCACACGACCTTCACGAATATTATCTAACTGAGTTACTACTTCGTCTAATTTGATGGAAACAACTTTATCATCGATAATTTTATTTTTAAGAGAAACTAATTCTTTTTTAACTTTTGGAATTTCTTTGTTTATGTACTCTCTCAAACTATTTGTATTTGAAATATTATTGATATAGTTTTTTAGTAAAGTTTGTTGACTTTCATCTAAACTACTATATTTTTTATTGAAATTATTAACAAGTAACTTATAACTGATAAGTCGTAGATCTTCATTTTGCTTTTCGTACATTTCAACCACTTCTTCATTTTTAACCGAACTTGTTTTTTGATTTAGTATGTTTCGTACAATTGTATTTTTTGATTCATATATCTCTTTTGGGTCACAAAATACAGTGGGTGTCTTACTTTCAAATAACTTGTATATACTTGCATAGGTCTTATAATTTCTTATCTTAGAACGAAGAAAGTCATCCATTGGATAACTACTCTTCATCTCTTTAACGAGATTGTATCTAGCATTGCTTAATTCAGATGAATTTAGTTTAGAGTGAGATTGTACAACTACATCAAGGAACTTCTCTGCCGATGATTCGTCTGAAAAAGTTTCTTCCATTAGAAGTTGATATAATCGTTGCTCTTGACCTAGTACCGATTCTTCGGAAAAGTAATTACGCATAAGTTCATTGGCATATGACTTTTTGTTATCGTTTAATATATCCGCAGTAATTTGTCTTACTAATAACTCAAATAATATGCCGGTATTTTTAAATTTGCTATGTTTTAATTTTTTCACGTGAACTTTATGATAATAATGTATATAAATATAAATATAGTTAATATTTCTTAAATTTAATTATCATGCTAATTTTATTTTAATCTAACTTAACTTCTTTTTCTAAATTTTCCACAAAATTTTTAACAGATTCTTCTGTTTCTACAAGTAGTTTTTGTGTATCTCCTGTATGCTCTGATTGTTTTCTTGTAAGAAAATCATCTAACTTTCTTAAATCAGATTCTAATTTTAGTGGACTTTCAGTTGTTCTTCCTGATATGTGTCTTTCATCTGCCCCAAGTGGATCACGTCCCATTGGTTTGTCATCTGGATGATCGTATTTTTTGTTTTTGTTTTTTCGTTTCTTTTCTTCTTTTCGTTTTTGATGCACTTTGTCATCTATATCAGATTCACCAAAATTAAATGAATTGTCATTGTCTTCGGAGTCTTCATCATCTGCTTTATTATCTTCTGCCGCTGGATCAGTTCCTTCGTTTTGAATACTCTCTAATCTAAAAAATTCTTTCGCATCATCAACAAAATCTTTGCGAATTTCTGCAACTTCATCTTCAGCAAGTCCAAATATTTTATCATAAACCCACTCTTTTGAAAACATTTTAGCATCAATCATATCACGGGCAGTATTTAGTTTTTCTGATAATATTCTGACTCGTTCTTCTTCAAATATAGTAGACGGATTGGTAAGTGATAAATTAAAATCAACCAATTTACTGTCTTTATATCCCTGTGAATATAAGTGAACTACTGCAATTTTAGTTAATTCACTTAGTAATATTCGTTGCACTCGTTCAATTGTTCGTGCAAATCGAATATCCTCGGCCGCAAGTGTTGCTTTACCTGTTATACCTTCTTCGTACCCTAGAAATGCTTTTGGTACTTTAAGTGCCGCCATCATTTTGTTTTTAACATATTCAATATCTTCTGTTCCATCATATGTCATTCCACCCAGACTTTCTATGCGTGTCCCACTGTCACCACCCCGTACAGGTAAAAAGAAATCCTCGGTCATATTTTGTAAATTGAATTTAAGGTTATAGTCACCTGTTTGTTGATCTACGTATGGAACTTTTTTCATTTTATTGATCACCTTCTGCATAAAGTTATCAACTTCATTCGGAGGAATGTTACCAATATCAATGTAAAACATTCGTTTTTCAGGTGCTCGCATTATTCTGTGAATAAGCATGGCATCTTCCATCAATTGAAGTTGTTTCCATGAACGACGTGCCGATTCAATCATACTTTTTCCATATGGTAAGAAGTTTGTATCACCGAGTAGTCTGAAGTGAGCAATTTCGTAATTTTCATACGATGCTTTATTTGCACCCTCTTGTTTGAAACATACATACGCAGGATTTTCAGGATCCAAATCTTCAATTCTTGTCATTTCATATGTAGAAATTGGTTTAACATTCAAGACTCCGTAGTCAGGTTCAATTTCTAAATGCAGATAAAAATCTCCATATTTACACATATTCCTAGTCCACCCCCATAAATTAAATTCGATATTTAATATTTCATAAAATAAATTTTCAAGTATACCTTTTACGTTGGAATCTTGACTTGATATTTTTAAAACTTCACCAAATTCACTTTTAGTAGTACATTCATCGGAATAAATATCCAATGCACTTGATAAAATTGGATCGTTGTCCATTACATCATAATCATTGAATAATTCAAGTCTTGCTGTTTGAAATCCTATATTGTTGTGCATACTTACATAATCACTATACATTGTATGCATTCTATTATACTTATCACGTACACTACTAGAGTGTTGAATATCATCAGTATCAACTACTTTTAATTTTTTTCCACCTACATTTCTAACTATAACATCAGAAGAAAATAAACGTTTAAGTCCGGCAAATAATTTGTTTTTTGGTTTAGCCATTTTTTTTACTTATAAGATTATCATCTTAGATTATACAATTGAGTATGTCAAGTTTATACATCAATTAAACTCACTTGCAGCTCCTATGATGTCACCTCCATCAAATCCTTGGAATGGTCCAAGTGGATTCTTTTCTTTTTCTAAACGATCAATATTTTTTTCACCTGAATATAAAACATATTCAACGGTGTCATCCACTATCAAAATTAAGACACTTATATTCCAACCTGTTGTATGTATGGTTTTTCTAAAATTCAGTATATCCAGAAATACACTTCCTTCTCTTTTGTTTTTTATTCGTTCCAAATTTATTTCATACGCAAGTCCATCTTCTCTTGCAGATAGCATCTTTAATACACCAACCGGAAGTTCTATTTTGTTGAATAATGTATATCGTGATGGACTATCTAACTTAAACTTGGTCATAACATCAAGATATGTTAAACGTTTAACATTAGGCATATTTTCTAAATCAAGACCCATTGAAACCAGGTATTCATACTTGGTTTCACCTGGAACAATACCGTCAACTAAATCTTCAACTTGCATATATGTTTGAAATGCAGATTCTGTGTATACTCCCTTGGTCGGTAGAAGTGATTGCGTTGTACATCCTCCTGTTAATAATATTCCGATAGTTATGAGTATATTCTGCGTTTTTTTCATATTTGTGTTTCCTGTTGATTTTACTAAAATAGCCAATTTATATTTTCTTTTTTGCCATGTGCTGTATTAATTTCATATGGATTTGTAGATAATCCCGATTGACCGAATGGTGTAGAGTCAAGTTGAGTTGAACTTCCCATGTAATCAAATAAAGACTTTTGTGTTTGAACATTTTCACTTCTAAACCTCAATGCAGTATCTCTAACCCACAAACCCATACACAAACTAAGTGTTAAGTCATCGTTGTATCCTTGCATTGCCTCTGCACGTTGACCGTTCCAAACGAAAGTAAATAATTCTTCTACCATTCTCTCCGAGAAAATTTCCACTTCTTTCTCACGTATGTAACTTTCCATTTTAGAAATTATAAGTGGTCTTGTTTTAATTGAAGTAGTAAATCCAGGAACTTGCTTTTTTTCCATACGATTTATTTTGTTTGTGTGTTGTGTCAACTCATCAATATACTGATAATCTCTCTGCGTGTAGTACAAATTAGCATATCCTTTATCAATAATCTGTTGTAATACTGCCCATCCTATATTTGCATTTTCAACTACAAGTAACGCATTATTAAACTCACTGGCAACTGCTACTAATAAGTTTCCATAATCTTTTGTCTCAATGTCTCCCTTAAATTCTGCTACTTGTCTCACATTATCTACATCAAAAACATGAAATGCACTTTTATCACGACCATCACCTCTTGCAACATCAGCCGCAACCACATAGTGCTTTGCGTGATTTGGATACTCCCACATCCAATATTCTTTGTTTGCTCCTCGTTTTTCAATTGGTTCTTTTGTCATGTTATTTTTGTACCAATCAAGAACCGAAGCATCCACTACCGAACGACCACTGCTAATAAAGTCGCAATCACATTCTTGAGCAGCGTCTTTTTCACCGAGATTTTTTGTTTGTAAATCTCTCCAAGTTTGATCTCTATCCGGATGCAATGACCAATGCAAATTGATAGGATTAAATTCATTTGATGCGTCTTGTGTCCCAACCCAAGTTTTATGGAAAAAATTACCAATTCCGTTTGGAGTTGATAATAATATAGACCTACCACCAGTTGTAATTGTTGATTGTGATGCAGTCCATATTTCTTCCATGTTCGTAATAAACGCACACTCGTCAACGATAAGCAAACTCAATGAAGATGAACGAGATGCATCAACACTGCTTGAAGCTGCACGTATGTTACTTCCATTTTTGAAACGCATACTGAGTTTATTCTTTTCAGTACACTCACTGCGTAACCAAGATGGTAGAAAATCTGCCATATGAGTCACCTTGGTAACAATGTTCTTTGCCGTTTCTTGATTGATCGCAATACACAATATAGATTTATCGGTGAAGAATGTCATCAACCACAAAGCATATCCAGATACAAGTGTGGATATCCCCATTTGTCGTGCTTTTAGAACAATGTTAAATTGCTCATCACGAAAACTTTCAAGAGTTTTAGTTTGAAAGTCGTATAAATTAAATGGAATTGTACCCAACGTTGGATGTTGAATTTTACAATACTTCTTCATAAAATATGCAGGTGACTTTAAGCACTCGGCATATTCTTGTTTTATTAATTCTCTTAATGGTAATTTGCCCATTAAAGATAAATATGTATATATTTAATTTTCTATAATATAAAAGTTAAAGGTATCGTCGAAACTTTTATATTTAAGTATCAACAAAATTCAAGTAATTCAGAATCTACCTTTTCTAAACGGTCATCTAGTTCCTTTAAATCAGACTCAAGTTCGTTTAATAATTCTTCTTTGTTTGGTAGATTCCATCTTTCAAATGATCCGTCTTCGTTTAGAAAGTCTGAATCTTTAGTAATATGTTCTTTTGATTCAACGAGTCTAATACGAGTTTCTGTTAAAAAACTTTTTTCATTTTCTAACATAGTTTTTTTCTCGTATGCTTCGTATGTTCCTGCTTCTTTTAATTTTTGTTCGTATTCTTGTACACAATCAAAGCACATTCCTTTCATTGCAAGCATTCTTTTGTCTAAATTCTTAGTAGGATCAACAGTACAAAGTTTTTTTGGGCAGTTAGGTGCTTCTCTTAAACTTTTACGAACCGTGTCCATTATAGTCTCAGTTCTTACTTTTGAGTTACTTCCAACCTGCTTCCATTCTTTTCCATCTTTGTCAGTCCAAACTTCTCCTGGTTGACGAATAACAAGTTCTTCAACTTCTCCTTCATATCCATGTACTTTTGGAAGTTCCTCACCCTCAAATAATTTACGTGATCTACCAATCACATATTTCAAATCGTCTTTATCCATTTTAGCCATAACACTTATTATTCCACTTTTATTTAGTTTTGTCAAATACTAATATAAATTTTTAAACTTTTTGATACATTCATCTAAGAAAATATTTATTAAAAAATTTTCATAACGAAACCGATGTTTCTTTCTTTGTGTATCTGTTAAATCATACTGCATAAAATATAATTTTTCACAACAATCTTCTTTTTTCCTAAGTCGGTCTGATATTGCTATTGTTATTTTTTTAATAGAAGCATATTCTTCACCATACCCATACAAATAATAAACACATAATGAAACATTTTTAGCTTCATCGTTTATTGCATGAACAAATTCTCTATCAAGATATGTTATCGGTTGTGGAAGAATTGTCTTCTGTGATGTACGAAATCGTCTAGAAACATCACTAACAAGTTTCTCAATTTCCATTTCTTTCAGATAAATGTTTCCATTCAACTTGATCACGATAAAATCTCCTATATAATAATCGTATATGTACCCTGCTTTGCTACAAAGTTTGACTTTAACATAACATTTCCGATTACCACATCTATGAGTTTAATCATATTTACCCTTCTTAAAATCTTTTCTATCGTATGATTTCTTACTCTTCATTGGTCTACTTTTGGGTAAGGTTTCTTTTCGTACTTTTTTATATGCGTCCAGTTTTGTCATCAACTTTTTCTTTTTAGACTCCGACAATTTTTTTATTTTATGAACAAGCATTTTGATGTATTCTTTTTTACTACCACGACCTTTAAAATATGGACTTTGATCACTAAGCATTTGTGCAATATCAAGCATTGCTTTTAATTCTTTTACATCTTCTTCATTTTCTTTGTTTTCATTCATTTCAGTCCATCCTGTTTTTGGTACAAATTGATATCTTTCAAGTTCAACACCCTTTGGAGATAATACCATCAAAAATTCGTTTCCTTTAGCACGAACTTTTTTGAAAGTAAATTTGTCGTTTGGGTATTCTTGCTTCCACTGTTTCTTTATTTCGTTTGCAGTTTTGTAACTAATCTGCTCCGATATGGTTGATTCCGTTGGTACTTTTTCAGGTAAGTCATCGTGTTTTGTTTTTGCTAGTTTTTTGGCATCCTTTTTGGTCATCCCACTTGCGATTTTCTCAATCTTTGCGTATAAACCACTACCTACATCAGTCTTTTCCAATTCACCATTATTGTATGCGTGTACCATTCCGAATAATCTCTGTTGTGATTTAGAATTTGCTTTTTCATTTATTGGTCCATCGAGTTTTGTGAATTCTACATAGTACAAATCTTTTTTTGGTAAATGAAAAATCTTGCCACCAACTTTATCTGTGTGATTTAAGGCTTCTTTTTTATCTTTGAAGCAAAATGGTTTTAGTTTTCCGTTAACATAACGTGCAGATACTTCTAATTTAGAATCGTTAACACTTAATGTATAAACTCCGTGTTTTTTCAGTACACTTGACTCATTTACCTTTTCATTTTCCTTGTTTCGTACTCTCTTTAGTCTTTCTTTTTCTTTAAGTTTTACCACCGGCATAAGTTTTCTTGAAATCTTATTAAGAACTGCCTTTTTAGATACGAGTTTCTTATCAATCATTTCTTTCTGACTCAATGACAAATTAGAATATTTTTTTCCTCCTGTCATTTTTTTTACGATTATATTTTTTGCAGTTTTATCTGCCACTTTTTTAAGTTGATCGGTAGTCTTCATTCGTTTTGCACGAATTCTTTTTTTAATGGCACGTTTCCGTGCAGTTCGTTTTGCAGATCTTGCTAATTTAATTCTAGCTGCTCTTGACAATCTTTTCTCGGATACACTCACAATTTAAAACCTCATTATTCCCATAATTTGATTTATAGGAGCAAATGTTCCCGTGAGTTTATATGTTCCACCTTTATATTGAAATACAACTCCTTCACTTGGTGCGATTACTTTTGCTCCACCAATCGCAGTTAATCTATCAAGATTTTTGAAAAGTTTTGCTATATCTTTTTTAAACTTATCAGGTGATTCCACCGAACTAATCTTTTTTGCTTTTAAAGTTTTAGTGTGTGCATCGAGTGCCTTTGCTATATCATCACTTCCACCAGCAGCCACAAATCCTTTAACATTTTGCAGAACTTCTGCTCCGAGTTTTAAAAATATGAATTGGAAAGGCCACATATTTGCTTCAAATTGCTTTACCGTGTCTTCTTTTTCAAACTTGGTAACCCAAGCAAGCAACTTGGGTTGTTCAGATAATTCTTTTTTAATTGTAGTAATTTTATTAGACTTATCGTTATATGCCCAACGACCAATAAGTGCTTCGTATACTTTTGCAGGAAATATCTCTTTTAATTTGCTTTGTTGCTTATTCAAAAGATTTCTCCACCACGCATCGTGATACTTCATTACTTTATCGTTGTCTTTTAATTTAAATTCTTTTTTAAGTTTGTCAATCATCGCAGAATATTTTTTAAACGAATCACCAAATGTTTTGCTTTTAGGAAGTTCCACTACAATTGGTGCATTCAACGAATACCGACTTTGAACATCTGCATTGATTTGTTTGAGCATTCCACTTAACATACGAGCAGAATCTTTTAATTCACTTGTTATGTCGTTTCCATCAGAATCTTCTGAAACTGGTTTTCCTGCGGAATTGTATGCTTGTGTTCCGTGAAAAACCAACATATCTACATTTTGAGGAATAACATTCTGTGTAGCAGGTGTCATAACCTCTATGTTCATAAATCGTTCACCTTCTTTAAATACTTTATTTTTTTGTGCATCGGATAACTTTGAAATTGCTGATTCTAAATCTTTAACTGCACTTACGAACGCATCACGAATGTTTTCAGGACGATCCGCAAAAATGTTTTCAAACTGAGTAACATCAGGTGCAGCTGCACCTGCGTTTTTCAAATGACCTTGGTTTCTCGCCGAGACCAACTTTCCATCTTTCCAAGAGAACATCAAATTTTGACCATCAAGTTTTTCAGTAACTTCCTTTTCAACATTAAGTTCACCTGCAAGTGACCTACGAATCATTTCTTTTAAATCGGCAAACGTTAAATCTTTATCATCAAATGGGTGACTCATATGACCAGCTGCACCACCTTCACTTAAAAGTTTTCCTTCACTTACCTGCCCATGAACTCCTATCTTTATCTTATCTTGCTTTTCGTTTTTTTCTATATCAATGACGTTATCTGTTTTTAAATTTTCATCACCTTGTTCATCTTTTTTACGTATAGAATCTTCCGCACCAATGAAATCAACGAGTTTAAATCCTGCGGTTTCTGCGACTTCTTTAATAAAATTAAACCAAGCATTATATGCTTTTAATGTTTCTTCAATATTAATTTGATTAGTAGGTGAACCTACATCAATGGCACCTGCTGGATAATAAGAAACCGCCGGAACGGGTCCAGAATATTCACCAAAATGACGATAGTCTCTATCTTGACCTACATTGTTTTTTCCAAGTAAGTAATTTAATACATCATAACCAATATCAGTTGCATCATTATTAGCAAACTTTCTGTAATTACCCGAAGTATAAAATCCACTTGGTCCATCATCAACCATTGATTTACCCTGTGAAGATATTGAACTTATTTCATTTAATATACTTGGAAGTGTTTCAACAAGTTTTTCAAACTTTGGATATTCATTTAGAAAATTTTCAAAAATTTCTTCGTTTTCAAATAATGTTCCGAACTTCTTAGTGAGATACTTAAATATTTTTTCGTCATACCAACCGAACAATTCTTTAAATGCAGTTTTTTTAGTATCCTGATCAAATGTAGTTTTTCCAAGTAATTCTCGTATCCTAGTTCCACTTACTTCTTTTCCTAAAACTTTTATGCTTACATGGGGTGCGATCATTAAGTATGCACCATCACGATAACCCACTTCTGCTTTTCCTTCCCACGGACGGAAGAACTTTCCTTTGCTTAATCTATCTGCATCTTTTTTTCCAACTAAAAAAACAGCAGATGTGGTTTTTTCATCGTGTCGTTTCAATATCTCTTCTGCTTTATATGGATTTTTAACTTTGGAAATGTTTCGCACACCGTGCTTTGCCCATATTAATTTCTTTGCATTATAATCCAACGGACTATCAATAGAATTCGTTTTATCACTTGTTGCAACCCATGCTTCATCGAATTGCTTTTCAAACCATTTATATGTCTTATAGTGATGCAATCCAGCAGGTTGAAATCTACCAGAATATATTCCAATTACTTTTTGTATGCTTGATTCTTCTGTGAGAATATCATTTACCATATACTCGGTTAACTTACATACATAAGAAGATTTGTTGTCAATCGGGTTCATTACTTTTTAACTATCTCAGATAATATATTACGAATTTGTTTTCTAAGTTTTTGTTCGTACACTTTTCGTGTAACGAAGTTGTTAAATTCACCTTTTGTCATATTTGCAAGTTCATCTGCCATTTCTTCAAATCCTTTTCTTTTCAAAAACTTAATAACCTTGTCTTTTGCTTTAAGTATGCTTGTATGTAATCCAGACATAAAATTAAGTGCTTTTTTGTATTCAGGACTTGTTAGTTTTATTTCATTTGTTTTTTTCATTTTTGATTCCTCGTATTGAGACATATAAAAATCTTCATCAGATGCAGCTGCTTGAAAATCACGATATGCTTGTTCTGCCTTTTTTCCGACTAATATTACTTTTCCTTTTGGGTAATAAAGTATTTCATCACCCTTCTTAAATTTTACTTCACCTTTACGCAATCTTCGTTGAACTGGTAATCTTTGTTCACCTGAAACCCCATCGTACTTTGACTTCATCCAAAACGGATCGTCTTTATATCGGTTATACTCAAATACATTACTCATAGTTTATCCTTCTATATAATCCTCAGGTTTTTTACTTTTTATATTCTTCTTACACGCTTCTTTTTTTTCAAAATACATATATGGTGCATTTTTTAAATACCAAGAAGTACAATGATATATCGTACCACTTAATATAGGACCTTCGGATGATGGTGACTCGGTAAATGATCCAATGAATTCATAGTCATCTTTGTTATTCATAAATTTTTTTGATATCTTAATTGACCACGATTCATTTCCACTTGTTCGTGTTTCATAACTCAACTTGTCTCCTGACTTTGCCAATTCAAGTTGATATCTTTCACCTAAACTTTCTGTTGTTTGTTTCATTAATCAAATTTTTCAGACTTAATTTTCATGTAAAAACGAGTAAATTCATCACTATCAAGTTCCAAACTCTCAACAAGTCTAGATAATACGGCAAGATTTCTTTGTGGAGATAAATTAAACTTTTCTATAATAAAAATTGTTCTACTTAAATATCTTTCTAAATCGGCAGGTAACATTGCTTTATCGATTTCTGCTATTAACTCTTCTCGTAGACGATTTTTTCTGTCACCACTCTTGCTCATTTTATCATGCTTCATCATCAAAGTAATCCATTGTTTACCAATAGGATTTCTAATCGGGTTTCCGATAAATTTCGCAGTTGCTTTTAATATAAAAGGAGCAAGATTAAGTTTACCTGGTTTTGTTTTGCTTCTTAAATCTTCAGAGTTATCAATGATCGTGAAATTTTGCTTGAATACACTTTGAAATTTTCCCATATTCTTTTGAACATCTTTCCATATAACATCCACAATTTTACGTGGAAGTTTTCTTGCACGAAAAGCATTTCGTTGTTGTGCAACTTCAAGTGTTGTATTAACGAATACCATGTAACAATCATATCCAAGTTTTTCCAACTCTTTCTTTTGCTTGGATATTTTAGCATAATCATCACCTGTTCCATCAACAATAACACCCAACCTACCATTTTTGTAATGCTCGTATTGTTTGAGCATAATGTTTTTGGCACGTGAACGAATTGAGTTTGGATCATCACTTGTTATTTGTTGAAACACATCATCATCAAGTGAACCCAAATCTAAACTATGTCCTGCTTTTTTCAACAAATGCTCAAACGAACTATCACTATTTACTATTTTTAATCCAGTTGAAGTTAATGACTTTACTTCGGGTGTTGTATTAAAAACGGTATCTACAACTGCTGATTTGCCTGCACCAGGACCACCTGCTAAAAACACTGCTTTTAAAATACCAGGATCATATACACCCTCAACGAGTGTAAAATATCCCTTGCGAAGACCGGCCTTGATAAGACTTTCTTCTTGGACTTCTTGATTTTCTTCGGAATTGCTCATAAATACACTTCAGGTACATAATAAATATATATCTAAATATGTTTTATGATGTGTATTTTATCTTACTAAAAGAACCTTCTTTTTGAATTTCAATAATTTCGTCCACCATATCTCTCATTACGTCCAAATGACTTATAACCATTACGAACTCAAACTGCCCCTTTAAATAGGTAAACAGGTTAAATACACTACTTATGTTGTCTCCGTCCAACGAACCCCATCCTTCGTCAATAACAAGGAAATTGGAACGAGGAAGACTACTTACGTTGATAAGTGCCACTCGCATTGCGATACTACTGATGAAACGCTCCATGCCACTGCACATTTCTAATGGCCAATGACGGTCTTCATATGTAATCTTTGAATAGATATGCTTTCCGTCCATTTCAAGTTGCATTCCAAAATCAACGATTTGAGATAGAATATTATTAACTTCACTTTCAATGCTTGGAATTGTCTTGGATATAAGTTCATATGAAATGCCATCTCGTTTTACTGCATCAAGATATAACTCGTAACCACGTTTTTTTCGTTCGTAACTTTTTGCTTCTTCAATAGATGCTAAAATGTCTTCGTGTTCTTTTTCAGCAATTTTAACTTCACCAAATAAAGTTTGTAGTTTTTCTGTTTCTTCACCAACTGTATTATTTATATAAACCAACTTTGACTGAACTTCATCAACTTCAGTTTGTATTTTCTTGTTAAAAATTATAATGTCTTTGCATTCATAATATTCTGATATACTTTTCTTGTTTATCACTATATCCTTTTCAAGTGACTCTATCATACTTGATAACGCAATAACCTTGGAGTCTGATTCGTTTATTTCATAATTAAGTTGAGTTGCTTCTGATTTTAATGTATTGAGCAGTTCGTAATCTGATTCTACATTGGACAATTCTTCCAGTTTTCTTGAGAGTATATTTTTCTCTGTAACGAGATCATCGGCATCTGATTTATCTTTATCAAGTTCTGTTTTTGTTTGCTCTGCACTTTCTATTAAACTCTTTGAATTGTTTACACAAAATTTACACTCAGGATCATACTCATGACTATCATAGTGTTTTAATTTATCAAGTTTAGCATTTACTGATGTTCTAAGTACTGCCAAATCTTTATCCACTCTACTTATATCAGAATGTATATCCAAAACCAAGTCATACTTTTCTTCTATACCGTTTAAGTCTGATATCTGTTTTATTTTTTTAATTCTCGTTTCGGATAATCTGCTTTTCTTGTCAGTTTCTAATGAACGATTGTCATTTGCCACACCGAGTCTTTCATCTAAATTCTTTCTATCAAATTCAAGATGATCTATATCAACCGATGATTCGTCAAAGGAACAATTTTTAAATTGTGAATTTTTGTCAGCAAGTGCTTTGTTTAATTTCTTTTGCTCCAACAATGCAATGTTAGTCTTACTATCCTGTTCTTTATATTTATCTTGTATGATTTCAAGTTTCTCTTGAACATCTGACAATGTTTCATCGAAATTCTCACGATTAAATCTTTTTAGCAAAGCATTTATTTCCTTGATGTCTTCCGATGCAGTTGTATGGAGTTGGTCGAATGTATCAATCCCCATAAATTGTGCCAATAAATCTTTTCGTTCACTTTGACTTTTATCTATGAATATTGCGTTGTTATTTTGTAAACTAAGTGTTGTTAAAACAAAGTCATCATATGAACCAACATGATCACGTATCATCGCATTGGTTCCTGCCCGTTGCTCACCGTTCAAAGATATCTGTTTTCCATGTTCATCGTGTTTCCAAAAATCAACAACAACGGTTACATCACCATTTTTCTTGGTGGTTGCAGTTCTTTCAATAAAATAATCTACACCTGATATTTCAAAATTTAGATTGCAATAAAATGACTCCGTTTGTGTATTCAATACGTGTGAGGCTTTAAATGCACGATCACATTTATCAAATAAACAAAAACTCAATGCACTCATTACACTACTTTTACCACTTGCATTTGATGCAAATAATCCCATGACACTTTTCATGTTGGTGAAATCTACCACATTTCCATCACCATAACTAAACATATTTCCAAATTCAAACTTTTTTGGTTTCCATATACAATTCCTAAGAACTTCTTTTACTACAAGTTTGTCATTTACTTCTTTATTAATATCAAGAGCAGTTTTAATTTGTTCATCATCCACTACGAAGTTTCTTTGTAAATAGTCTTCAATTAAGTCGTTTTGAACTTGTACAAGTGATATATCACCAAAGTCAAATTTGTTATCACGATCATATTTTTTTGCTTCTGAAATTGCATCGCATCTAGTAACATTAAGATCACTTATATTAGTTTTCTTTCTTATTTCTGCTATTACCTCTTTTGTTTCAGTTGCAGTTGTGTTATATACCTTGACACGCAACCTTGCCTTTTTTGGTAGTGTATCTAGATCACTAACACATTTTCCGTCACGAACAACAACTGTATAATATCCATAATCATTATGAACTTCTTTGTGGGTATGTTGTCTGTTTGGCAAGTCCCATAAAACATATCCATGTCCAAGTGGTTTCTCTCCGTGGTTTTGTTGAATCATACTTCCTGAATAAACCACCACAGGTTTATTTTGGTTATGCCTTTTTACTTTTACATATTTTTCTTTAACTTCGTCCATTTAATGCGATTTCTAAAATTTGTTCTCCTACTTCAGAATCAGTCAAAAACGGATTCAGATGAACATGATTATTATTATTTGGAAAGTATTTACAAGGTCCTAAATATGGAGTTCTTGATTCTAAATTATTTATATTCCCACCAGATTGTTGCCAATGTATTCCTTTCGGCCCGAACATTTGATAAATGTAATCAGTAGTTATTATTGTATTCGTACCAAGTGCAGAAGATATATTAGTAAGACACCCCTCACCACCCACTACATAATCGCAGTTTTTCATCAAACTCGTGGTAAATGAAAATTTACTTGCCGAGTTTAAGCATGGATAGTTTTTTGAAATTGTGTCTTCTATACCAAGAGCAAATAACATAACTTTCGGTGAAAGTTCCATGCACTTTATTATATCAAAAATATTTCTTTTTCCATTCCCGTATCCTGTTCCGTCTTCCCCACCCTCGGCACGATTATACTGATCTTCTGTAAATAAAAAACTTTTTCTATCCCAATCAACTTGGTAACCTATTTTTACCAGGTCGGTTTCCCAGTCTCCTATTTTTATTAATTCTTCCATACTTCTTTGTATAGAATAGTCAAGTTGTGGGTTTGTGAAAACTTCAAAGGTATCGTCTAAATTTTCAATTCCACACATATGTTGAAACTGAGATACCGTAGACTCATATGGATTTAATGTAGATACATCGTCATTCATTATATTATGTATAATATCATAATCTATATTTGCATCTTCTTTATAGAAAACATCATCGATGTGTGGGTTGTTTATTAACAATTCGATAGGTTGTAAATAATTAACATCAAAATGAACAACACAATTAGGATTTTTTTCCTTTAATTTTTTTGCAACACTACTGCAAAAAATAACATCACCTATGTGGATGTTTCTGCATCTGATTAATATATTAGTCATCCGACAAGCACCATCCTTTTAGTTTGTATTCCCCCACTTTATCTTCTGGAATAAATTTATGCTCAGATTGATATTCTTGCAATATTTGATATTTATGAATATCACCGAGCATTACTATGTCATATCCGTTGAACATAGATAAGTCAATATCTCCACCCATTACAACATATCCGATATCTGTCATACTTCGTCTTACTGCTCCGTGGTAAACTGCTATCTTTGTTTTTATATCTCCATCTTCAATATCAAGACCGGATATATAGTTTTCTGGATCGTCCAATATACTAAACACACCCACAGCAACATCTCCTATTTTATACACTCCACTATTTTTTAAATAAAAAAGGTTTTCATCGTCCATCATATCCATAATTGGAGACAGAACATCTAGTCTATCAGGATTATTCAAATTGCAATCGTGGTTTCCTGCAATAACAAGTGTTGGGTGTAATTTAGAACACTCACGTAGAAAACTTGATATTTGATGAATTAGTTCTGGACTCATTTCCGTTTTGGCATGAGCAATGTCTCCACCTATAAAAATAATTGCGTTATCATAGTTGTCTTCTTTTACCTGTTTATAGAAGTTTTCAAACACCTGTGAGTATTCGGTGTGTCGTTTAACATTTCGTATATGAATATCTGCTAAATGATAAACTTTTTCAATATTTTTTAAATTGGAATTTAATTTATACATAACTTATGTTGCATCAACATTCCAAAATCTAAAATATCGGTTGAGTTGATTCTTTCTATAACTTTTCTAAAACCCAAGTCGGCTGCATCTTCACTTCCCATTCTTACCAATTTTACTTTTATATTATCGTTCATTAAAGTTTCCGATATATACAAAGCATTTTTATATGCATCATTATCTAATACAATGCTAACTTCCTTTACGTTGTGTTCCACCAAACGCATTTTAAGTTTGTTTGGAATATTTTTTCCAAGTAAAGCAATCGCATTTCTACGAATTGCCATTGCATCAAAAACACCTTCACACAAAATAAGTGGTTCGGAGAAATCAATTTGATTTTCAAATACCACTACATCTTTGCTTACTGGTGGATTTTTATACTTCAAATAAGCATTACCCGTAAAATCTCTTGCAAGAAAGTAATTTAGTTTATTGTCTACGTCAAATGATGGAACAATGATACGACCTGCATAATCTCCTTTATCACAATATCCTATATCGTATCTTTCAATGTCATATGATTTAATTCCACGATTTTTTAAATACTTCATTGCTTTAGAGTAAGAAAAATCAGTATGTGTTTCGGTCAATCTTCTAAATTCATAAGGCAACGATACAAATTGCTCCTCGGTATCTGCAAGTTTGGTGTTTTTTGGAAGTTTAACAATCTTGGATAGCTCTGCAAAATAATTGCTTGGAACTTGCATTCTTTTGAATAACGAAAAAATGCTACGACCTTTGGCATTTGTATCAATCCAACTTTGCCAACGTTGTGTTGTAAGATTAACTGCCAACTTTGGTTTATGGTGGTGAGAAAACGGACACACAAACATTGCTTCGTCTTTAGAGACTATTTTGCCTTCACCTAACACCTTCTGCAACAAGGCATATAACTTTTGTTCGGAAATCCCCATTAATTGTCAATAGTATACCAATGATACAGTGATGCTACCGTTGCGTCCAACATATCGTAGTTTCTTTTATCATAATTTTTTCTACTATTATAGACAACAAATTCATTTAAATCAATCTTTTTTTCAAGTTGTTCACGTACAAAAGTTTTACTATCAACTCCCTGTTCACGACTTTTTCCGAATACAGCCTTACGAAGAGAAGACACATTTACGTGTTCTACATCTAATTCATACAATGCTTCTATTACATAACTTATTACTGCATTGCACTTTGCAAGTTTTACAATCGTTTGTTGACTTGTTCTACCCCCACCAAATCCACTTAAAGTATCTTCTACTATAATTACAGATGGTTCTATTTCTAGATTATCAAGTATTCTTGCTACATTGTGAGCCTTCTGTCTAATGCTCTTTTCTTTACGAATATCTATATATCCTGCACTAATTACATTACTTGACGAACACGAATAACAATACCCAACTACCGTTGAACTAACGTCTAAACCTAGACATATATCTTTTTTTGACATATATTATACTATATGCCAACTTTATATTTAAAGCAAGTTAATTATGCACGGGACTTACCACCTTGTTCCGATCCTGCATTTTGACCACCATCATATCCACCGTTTCTTGCATTAAATGTATTATCATTACCACGTGAGTCTGTGAATGCAACTTGATCACCATAACGATCAACATTCATGTTTTGACGATAAAAACTTGCATCCGCTGCACTTGCTGGATTTCCAGAACCGAAATCTGAGTTATCTAAACTATAGTTCAAAATCTTACCACACATAAATCCACGATTGTTTGGTTTACCTACTGATCCTGCGATTTTATTGTTGTTACCTGCAGCTGATCTTGCTTGGTTTGTAAAAGCATTTGATCCATTACCCGCACCACGTCCTGCACTTCCGAAGAAATCTACACCCACACGATTGTAATCTTTTAATCCAGTTTCTGGAATTCCAGGTGAACCATTCAAGTTACCATGTGTTGGTGCAGCTTGACGATACAATGTGCTTGCAGTGTTGAGTCTTCCTAGTAATCCTGTCGCACCTGCAGGTCCTCCATATTTACTACCCATTGATGCACGTGTCAATCCGTTTTTAAATTCTACTGCTGGTGTTGCTTTGTATTGTTTTACAGTTGCCATATTTTCTTTCTCCGTTGAGTTGTTTAGTATAAATATAAACTAAAAAATGTTAAGTGTCATATTTTATTAAAAAATTTATTGGATAGTTTGGTATAATCTTAACAGGTCTTCCTAATTTAGCAACCATTGCAAGTTCTGCACCTTGATATAGACCGATGGTTGTTGCATATGGTGCTAAATAACTACCTTTTCTATCTTTTGACGCATTTTCACGAAAATCTACAAAATCTTGATTTATTTTTCTACCATAGTTTTTTCCAGTTTTTTCGTCAAGATATTTTATAATTTCAAACGATGTTGAACGGGTCGCCTTTGAATTTTCATTTATTAAATTTTTTGTAAGTTCTGTTCCTCGTCTTCCCACAAAATATCTAGCAAGTAGGTGAGCATCAATAGAACTAACCACACCATCACCATCTATATCCAAACCATCACTTCCTAGTGATTTAAGATAATCAAGATTATTTATTATTTTTTGATACTCACTTTCTCTCATTTCTACCGAAGATGTTCCTGCGAATAAAGATGTTATTAACAAGACATCTTCTGACTCAGTCATTATTATGTCATCATTTGGTGTATTTATATTTTGTCCTTCTTGCAATTTAATTGCTCCCACCGTATCTCCACCCGAGGGTATCGTTAGAACTTGACCCACGTATAGACTCAGGTCACTTCTAAGATTGTTTTCTCGTCTCAATACCTCGGTAGTTACTCCTGTTACCAATGATATGTGAACCATTGACTCCACTCGTTTAACAATGTGTTTAATTCGGTTATTAATTAACACTAACATACCCACTTTGAAGGTCTGTTCTGTGACCTGGTTTCCTGATATATCAGTTATATTTGTTACACCAACTTCATATTGTCTTGCTATTGTTTGTAAAGTTTCACGACTTACAACATATTTCTCTATTGATGTATCGGTTTTAGTTGGATCTACCAACGATCCCATTATATATTTGTATATATTTGCTACATCTTTTATATCAAACAAAGAATCCTCATTAACATCAAACTCTATTTTATCATAACTAAGTGATGTCGGATTTGTACTTACATTAAATTCATATGGTTCTACTCTGCATAATATTTCATTTTCGTAAATTGTATGTGACCCCTCAAATTCAACCTCAAATCCACGATCACCTGTGCCAGAAAATAATTCACCGAATTGCTCAAACACATCTGATATAACTGCCACACCGTTCTTGTAAAAGACATTTCCTACATAAGTCTTTTTGTTATCACGGATTGAAGTTGATTCGTATGCAATCACCTTACCACCTATATTGTAGTTCATATAATCAAGTTCGTTTATTGAAAAGTTTCCAAAACTAGTAGCAACCGTTCCAACTTCGTTGAACAAATAAATTTCATCTTCTTGCATAGTAAATAATCCTGAAACAGGGAATTTACCTTCAACCGGACAACCACAAAAAATAAAATCAGAACTCAGTGCAACAGATGTACATGATTGTTTTCTGATACTATAACTTTTTTTATGGGTTTTTATTGAGTTTCTAATCTGTGGTTGGTCGTTAAATAATGTGTAGTAATATAATACACCTTCGATAGAGTTCTTTTTTGCATAATATACAAAATTAATTTCCTGAATGTCGTTCGTGTTAGAAACTACAAGTGAATCTACATTATCTTGGTCAACTGCTATATAAAAATCAACAAACATAACATCACCTTCGTATACAATCTCAGTTTTGTCTCTGTATACACCTGAATTAACAAATCCAGTTTGTGGTGAATATCCATTAAGAGATGTATCGATGAAGTTTGCATATATTTCGTAGTCTTTTAGAAACTCAAGTTCCATTACTAGGTTGGTAATGTTTATTCGTATTTTACAATCCATTGGTGTATCGTCACCAAGTAACTCATATGTGAAGTTAGTTTTTATTGATGTATTTGTTATGTAAAAATCACTACCTGAGTAGTCGTAACCCTGTATGTAGTCAGAGATACTTACTGATTGTTGTTCACTATTTATTTCTATTGAACTCGCATCCTCACACGGTGAACCTACTATAAAACTAGAACCAAGAACAGAAACATCGTTTCCAAATTTACTATTATACAACAACTCATCATCAACCTCTCCGTATATTTTATCTATAAAAGATGCTTTTTTATTATCAATTTTGTAAATATACACAGCACCACCCGTGTAAATAGACGAATCGTTTCTCTGATTATATTTACGATCATTGGTATTACCTATTATTAAATGAGATTCGGTTGCATCAAAAGAACACATAAAATTACCACTTACACTAAAATCGTACTCATATAATGTTTTTACTTGGTTAGCACGACTTTCTAAGGTATAAAGTGTGGTACCTGTAGAAACTGATATAACTGATTCTTTTCCATACAACAATCCACCACTTTCAAGTCCAACATAAATTTTACTAACACCTTGATTAAGTTCATTAAAACTCAGTGTATGTGTGTAAATTTTCCCTCCAAATGCACTAACAGAGTTTACAAACGTCCCACCGTGAGATACAACTCCATCTAGGTTTTTATTAAGTGGTGAGTTTAATCTATAAATGAATCCATCTGTTATATCTTGTTCGTCACCTTCATTATCAAATCGTGGGTCTGTGATCGTAAAAGAAACCGTTTCTGCCTGATAATCAACACTGAATGTGGTGTCAAAGTTTGGTGATTGTACAATGTCTTCCAGATTATACTCAGAAATTCCATCAACCGATATTGTCTGCTCGTGTGTATACGAAAACTCGTCATTGATCATTTCCCAGGAAATAACTGCACATAAATTATTAGTGTGCGATCCAACAAATATATTAGATTCTGTCATTTTCACCGACTCACCGAATCTATTAAATGATTTGAACTCGTCACTTTTTATTGTAATTACACCCACCAAGTCATAAGTGGGATCTCCTATTGCAAAGTCGGGTGTATTTTGATATTCACCTTGAGTTGCTATGACCTTACCCCCAAATGTAGTTATATCAAGAGTTGAATTGTCAAAATAAGAAATGGGTTCGTCTCGTTCCGAAATTACATTTTCTATTTTCCAACGACTTATGCTTTTGTTTACACTTGCAAGTTGATCTTCATCAGTTGGATATGTTCCTGTGTGTGTATTACTCTCTTCATTAAATGAATATTCGTCATAAACATTTGATACTCTTACCCACGGATGGTTTTCAGTTCTATTGCTTTTTTTAAAAATATACACAGCACCAAAATTGTTATCATGTGCAGGTGATCCCACTAAAAGGTAGTCTTGGAACAAAGAAACCGATGCGCCAAATTCTGAACCAGGTTCACCCTCAAGTATATTTATCAAACCCCAATTGTCTACACCACCTTTTTCTTTATCATATACAAAAACGTGACCATGTGCGTGTATTTCATTTTGACCACGTATATGGGAATGTGACGAACCAATTACACAAGTTTGTCTGTCTATATCAACAGAACATCCGAATTTATCATTTATTGTATAATTATCGTGTATAAGTAAGTTACCAAGTTGGTCTGTGAGTAAATCACACGAATCTCCACTAACTTCCTGAGAAACTCCATTTTGAGTAAATGGACAATAAAATTCTTTTAATATACTAAAACCACTTGGTCTATTATATGCAACATTCTCGTTTGAATACAACAATAGTTCTGCTTTACCGGTTTTTATGTCAGATGGAACATCCTCTGATACAGGACACCCCACGATTAAATATTTTTGAAATGATGAAGTTTCTTTTCCGAAACTTAAATTATTAAAATCAAAATTACCATCAGAACTTGTTTCTCTTGATATTTCCCGTGAGTTTGATGAAATTCCATATGAATCTCCAGAACTCAATGATGAGTCACTTATTATTAAATTAGTTGACCCATCGTCTATTATTTTTATAGAACCTAGATCAGAACTTTTATCTTTAATGATCAGTGTATTCGGTGAAACCTTGTCACCCATTTTATTTTTTGAAAAGTCGATCACCCACGCAGTATCGCCTAGTTTTCGTATTTCCTGTTTTAAATTTTGTTGTGAGTTTACCGAATCAAACTCAGATGGTTGCTTTCCGAAATACCCTGTCTCAGAACCAAACACCATCAATGGGTTTGTGGTATTATCTGAATCCTCTGATATACCGTAACTATTGTAGAATAAGTGATTAATAGAATCATATACAGTTCTACAATATGTTCCGTCTTTGTTGATGAGTTCGGTTTCTCGGTCAAAGTTGGGGTGGTTTTTTGGAAAGAAAGTTCCTTTGATTTTTTTTGCAAATCGTATTTGAACATTTGGGGTTGTCTCCGACTGCTCAAGTGATATTCTGTTATTTATATCTGAAAATAAAGGAACCTGTTCACGTTTAGTATTGTCTGTATATATTTCCTGTTCAAGAACCAACTCATTGGTTGACTCCATAGAAGAGTATGACCACTTTCGTTTCGCACGAAACTTCCTCACATTCTTATCGGAAAGTTTTATATTTTTTATCATAAATATAACACTTACAACAAATTATTAAAAATCCAACTTTACTTTAATTAGTGTTTCTGAATCAAAACTTTTTAAAACCGGTGAACTTACCTTGGCAACTGCAACTAGTTCATTGTTTTCTGTGTACAAACCTATAGTTGTTATATATGTACGTGGGTCAGATATAAAGTCCTCGTGCCTAACTCTTCCATACCAATAATCTTTTGATATACCAGTTTCTACATTTTTTTGCCTTGCTTCATCTGACTGATAAACATAGGTGGGATTATTACTATAATTAAAATCTGTATTTCTTATACGAATAAAGTAATGTTTGGATGGGATGTTTTCCGTACTGCGACACTTTATATTTCTACCATCCTGAAGTGCGTAAAATAATTTCATGAAGTTTTGGTGATTTCTCTCTGTACCATATCTGAAACTACTATCCGATCCTTCTGCGTTTTCTACATCACCACACCAAGCAAAAAATGTACCCGTGTTGAAACTATTATCACGTGTTGAGTATTCAGGAATTGCGTTAAGTTCTGACCTGAAGAAGTTGCCTGCGTCCGATGCAACTGCATATGGATTTATAATTACAATCCCAAGGTCTGGATAGAATAAACCGAAACCTTCACCGTCACCATCCAATCCACCTCCATCAGAATAATAGTCTTCTGTTTGTGGTGAAACATCGGTTAATGATCCTTTTATTATATTAAAAACTTTACCTATTCTTGATTGGCCTGCTTCGATTTGTGTATCGTTTTGATAACGACTATCGTCACGAAAAGTTTGCTCGTATATAAATTCTTTTAGTTCATTGGTTTCAGGATCTACATATGGATGCTTTAGTTTTAATGTAAACTCAAGATTTCCTTCATCGAGTTTTTCTCTTATTCGGTTTGCAGAGAAATTTAGTATATAAATTGACTCTCTATCTGCAACTTCGTTACCTATCTTCGGAAATGTAAAAAAGGAGTCACCTGGTCCAAGTAAAATGTTTTTATACTGATTATATATAGCTTTAGTGACCGATGCCGAACGTTCTCCGACACGTGATCCGTATCCATTTTTGTCACCATACGAAACGCTAAATTGAGTTTCTGAATTTTCTTCTTCAACAGGTAGATTATACACATTGGCATAATAGTCACCAGATTTAACATCTGTCCAATTATCTGAGTGAAATAATGTAGTTTCTGCTATGTTTACATTTTGAGAATAGTTTTCGTTATATAGAGGTGGTTCGTTTTCTGTTATGAAACTTGGTTTCGTAATATCATATTGTCCGTTTAAATCAGAATCTTGATTTGTTAGATAATAAGACATAGGTGTGTCGAGGTCTCCTCCAGACGAATTGTCAACGAACATATCCACCAACTGAAAGTCATCATTTGAAAATGCTCCAGATGAAATTTTTAAAGTTCGTCCTGTTACTTTATCAGTATCTTCTAATTGTTTGTATATCATCTTAGTAGTTAATTGCGTTTATTAATTCAGTTTCAGACTGAGCCTCTGTAAATACACGAACCGGGATAGTTATTGACCCACCTGTTTCATTTCCTATAATAGTGAGTGTAGTAACCACACTTCTTGTAAGTGATGCGTTGGGTCTAAATGTGAACGATAAACCAACGGCAGTTGTTGATTGTTCACTTGACGTATCACCTATGAACAAGGATGTTGTTTGAGATACCGAAGCATCTACTCCAGAACCCTCTAGGGTTCCTGCATCACTATTTGATAATACGGCCGTGTAACCAAGAGTTGTGTTATACACAGGATCAGTTGTTGGTGTAATGGAAATGTATCCCTGGTAATCCGTATCAAGTGTTATACTTTGTTGTCCGAGTTTTATCTTCGGGACCATTTGAGTTCCTGATGGTAATGTGACAAGTTTGTATTTAAGTGCCTGCGTTTCGTCTGTAAGTGGTTCAAAGACTGGCATTGTTCGTAAAGCCGCATCGTAATATTGTGAACCCTCGGGATGCGTTGTATCGTATAGTGTATAATCTATCTCATCATCTGCAAGTGCAAAACTTGTAATATTTAATCCGTTTTCAGAAGCCAGTAGTTCTCTTCCACGTTTTGTAAGCACAGCTTCAACTGTAATTGTTTCGTTATTTAGGTATCCCATGACTAATATATATATTTTACACTATAAATATTTATATACAATATTTTTATGTACTTATTATTCTTCCTTTAATTTTTCTGAATTTTCCGTTAGCTATTTTTCTCACACCAACATTACTCCCACCTTCAATTTTAAACTTTTGCATTTCTTGTTGCTCTGTGTTTTGCATATCAAAAGCTTCTTTTTCGGTAAAGCCCATATTAATTTTATCAAGTGTATAGTCTGCGTAGTTTTTAAAAGCACTAACAAATTCATCAGGTTGACGATAATAATAATCTAACCCACCATTGTATCGTAGATATTCATCGTTTGTTATTGGTTGTCGTTGTGATTCTTCAAGATAAACACTCGTTTGCTCAGTCCGACCTTCATGGTAGAAGTAAGATACTTCAGATGTCACACGTTCTCCAACTGAAACATTTCCATAATCTAAAGTATCTGAGTAAAACATTACATTGTCAATCATTCCACAAAATCTACCAATCTCTATGTTGTCAAAATTTACAAATGGACGAGTAAATCCAATATCATGCGAACCAGAATAAACATTGTCAACAAACAATCTCGAAATTCCACTTGGATAAAAATTTACCACCACACAATGCCACGTTTCTTTATTTAATTTTACAAAAAAACTATAATCTTCACCTGATTCAGACGTGTTCCAGTTTGTTCCAATTTCCAATGATTGTTCATTTGCGTTTATTACAACTCCACTTAAATTATCATCAGTAATTGATCTATTTAAAACTATTCCTGATGATGGTGAACTTGTTTGTTCTAAATATACCCAAAAAGCAATACACACAGAGTTTGTATAAATTGTATTTGATTTTATTACTTTTATATATTCGTTTGTGTTACTTTCATCCTCACTTGTGTTATTTTTTAAACGGACAATATTTCTATACTCACGATCTTGTCCACCTGTTAGTAAATCTGCTCCGTATAAAACTCCGTAAGCATCCGTATCACTTGAATTTATTATTTTTGTTGCCATTTTTATGTATTGTCTGGATTATTTATAATATCTAACACACACCCACTTTTACTGTATGGTGGAAGTCTAGTCTCATAGCAGGTTCCGTTTTCATGCAAAAATCTTATAACTTCAAAATCCGAACTCCATTCGTTTGTATTCCCGTAGTAAGTAATTGACAAACCACCTTTGCTAAAATCTTCCAATTCAAACGGACATGAGTAAGACACATGAACACCCCCAGTACCACCTGGTAAGTTGTGGCAAACTTCACCATTTTCAGATGAAATTATTCTTAATTTATCGGATTGTACACTTTCTTCCTTGGTTACGAGTTGTGTCTGTGAATAATTCTCACAACACTCGGTCACCGGAGTTGGTGTAAATTCAGTAACCGGAGTTAACGTGGGTGTAGGGGTAAGTGTGGGGGTTGGTGTTTGAGTGGGGGTTGAGGTTGGTGTTGGGGTTTGTGTGGGTGTTTGTGTGGGTGTTTGCGTGGGTGTGGGTGTTTCTGTGGGTGTGGGTGTTTCTGTGGGTGTGGGTGTTTCTGTGGAAGTTGGTGTTTCTGTGGGAGTTGGTGTTTCTGTGTCAGTTGGAGTTGAGGTGGGGGTTTCTGTGGGAGTTGGTGTTTCAAATGTAAATGGAGTTGATGTGTCAGTTGGGGTTGAGGTTGGTGTTGGTGTTGGTGTTAACTCTATTACATCAGTTTCCTCAAACTTAAAATAAAATTCAGGTTTCTTATCAAGAGAAGACATAGATGGATACACATTCATCTCATTTTCATTTGTGTAAACAACATTCTCAGTTGGAGTATCGTCTATAAACCAAAACGAATCCATGCTTTCACCTTTGTTGGTTGTGTTTGGTCTTGTTCTCACTACACACGGTTTATAGTTAACATTACCATTGGAATCAACCGTTGTCCTTGGGGAATTTGTGGATATTTTTGAAAATTTAGACTTTCTATTATTATCTCGTATTTTTGGTTTTCCAGATACAATAAATTCACCACGATTTCCAATGTCTACTAAATTATATTTTTTAAAATCTGTGATGATTGAGTGTATTACATTATTGGTTGTTGCATGAGAACTCAGATCATAATTTTCGTTAAAATCTTCAATTACAAACTTTTCATTTATAGGCAGAGTATATGTGGATTCATTATCATAATCATCATCTCGTCTAACACCAAATTCAAATTTTATACTATATTCTACTTCATTGATATATCGTGGAATGTGTATTTTAGAATTATGTGTGGTAATTGTATCAGAGATTTCCCATGTTTTTTTATCATAATTTATATTTCTCCAGTTAACCGATTTATTTATGTTATTAATTCTATTACTAACAGATATAGTAAGTGGTGGTACGAAGTTATCACCACGATTAAAATTATCGTTAAAGTTAAATTCGTAGTTTAAAAGGTTTCTAATATCAGATGAAAACAATTCAGTCGTATGAGAAGATGATAATGGACATATTATTGTTTTCTTATTTTCATATGTATTTTTAATGTAAACTAAATCGGCAAGTTTTGTTCTATGAATTGTGTTTGATCCCGTGTCTGTGAATGTTTCAAGTAGGAAGTCCTCTCCAAGAAAATAATTCTCATCATATGACCAAAACACATCAAGTGAACTCATGTCTATATTTTTAATTAGATTCTTAATTTGCTCTTCGTTTTCTTCATTTGTGTCTAAATTAGTTAATATTGTTTCTGTAAAATACTCACTCCGTTGATCTACGAGTGGGTGGGGTTTTATGTGGTTTTGTATATATCCAGTTGGTTCTCCATACAAATCTCGTTTGATATTATACCTATAGATGGCAACAGGCAAATATGGTCTTTTATATGATGTATATGGTAAAACTTGGGTATTTGTTGTATGTACACTGTATATGGGTTGTCGTTCACCTACACATCCATCACACACATTGTCTACAATATATCCAAATTGTATAGTCTCACTTTCTGAATTTCTAATACTTGAGTTTTCCCACGCAAAGGAGTTTGGTTTTGATTCATCAAAATTGTCAGTATTTGAGTTGGTATTTGAGTACCCAATTCTCATATTTAACAGACGGTTTTCACAATTTGAAGATGAGTTTTCCATTAACACGAAATAACTATCCTCAATTTGTGGGTCACCGTTTACAACTTTCCATGAAATTGTTATATTGTCGTAGTATATATACCAATCATTTACATTCTTGTATACAGGATATTCATTTAAAAGGTTGCTAGTTTTTGCATAAAATCCACCAATTCCATCGTACCTACCTCTTATGTTTTTATTTGAAATTGTTATATAAGGTAATATCTTTTCTTCATTCAACTTACGATTTGTTAAAATACAAAAAACACTTGTTTTATTGTCGTAATACTCTCCATATGCAGGTAAAACTAAATTCAGAGATCTAACTGACACAACCCATGCAAGGTTCTTATTACTTATTTTCTGAAACGATTTAAATAATCGTTTGTTTGGTATCAAAACGAATGAATCACCAGTTGCTATGTAATTTGTTTTCGATGCAATGTTTATATCCTGCCCTTCTTGGTACAAATCCCTAATGTGTATTACATCTGACTCATAAACAGATTCATTTTTAGGGGAATAATTAACTATACCTTTTTGAAAATCAAACTCATTATTACTCTCATTTATCGAAGAATCAAAAATATCAGTTATGTTACTTGAATTGTTTCGTATCCACATTTTGTTTCTTGTTCTACCTGCATTACTAATAACCCACTGCCACCCATCTTTGTATATTATCCAGTCACCAACTGGTTTTTGAGTATAATATAATTCGTTATTTATTGTTTTCTTTTCATATTGCCCATTTGCACTCACCACTTCACCTGAAAACCCACTAACCTCTATATCACCATCTGCATTAAATACATTTGTATTTTTTGGAAAAAAGAAACCCCCTCCACCACCGTTAGTTGTACTAAATTTAGTGGGAAATTCAGATTCACTCACTTCATCGTAAATAAAAACAACATCCTCTGATTTAAAAAACTCAGATTCTGTTCCTGTGAAGGTCAACGGGTCTTTATTTATTAACACCCATTTATTAAATAGAGTGCTGTAAAATATATACCAGTGTGTATTTTTAGAATTAGTATAAACCTGGTGGTTGTTAACCTCTTCGTACCCACGCAAATATGTTCCATTTGCCGAAAACATAATTCCATGAAACGAGTTTATGTTAAAACCAGAGTATTCTCGTTCATTTAATATAACAAAGAAGTTTTCTACACTTCGTTGGGTGTATGTATAACTATCATTATTTAATTCCTTTAATTCTATCTTATAGTTAGTATACTCATCATTCATGTTTATCATAAGATTACTATCAAGTACATCTTCTGAATAAATTGCTAACTTTTCACTCATCTGACTCTCTGATCCTAGATATTCTTTTATTATTCCCATATCATAGAACAAAGAATGTTTGCCACGAATCGCAAAATATACAAATTGATTTGATTTAGACGAAGTTGCTTTTATTATTTCTAAAAAATCACTTTCATTGTTTTGTTTGAATAATAATTTATCAGACTCAACATCCATCTTAGTTTTCTTCCAGTGTGAGTTACAATTTGATAGAAAATCTTCACTTTTTCCGGATTCAATTGAACTTCGTATTTCGTCAAGATAGCAGATAAAGTAAAACTTATTCTCATGCACCGTTCCAGCATCTACATAAGAATTTGTGGTAAATTCAAAATAACAAACATTTAAATTATCTAATGAAGTTAGATTATTCATAGCATCACTTATTGCCAACTCATTTAATATTAAATTTTCGGTCGGTGGTGATGTGTTAAGTAAATCTAAAAGTTCACCTCCTTCAATTCCAACTGAAATTGGTAGATTAGTAGGAAGAATATAATCGTTCATACTATTTTTAGACAATGGAACAAACCCACTTCCGTATTCAACCTTTTCACTTGTTAATTTGTTTTGTGTGTTTTGTATATTAAATTTATATAATCTATTCGATGATAGGGTGTTCACAAAAGCATTATCAACCACAACCGAGTGGTCGGTTAGTGTTCCTAGTTTAGTCAAATTAATTTTTATATCTACCACATCCACACTTGGAATTGTAGTATCAACCTCTTCAAGTTGACCTACCTTGTATATCATGTGAATTTCATTTTTTATATTAATTGCTTTGGAATCAAGCAACAATTGCTCAGAACACGCAAGTAGTCTTATGTCCCGTATCGTGTTTGTTTTCAACTTTACAGTGCTTGTTATTTTATAGTCTAATAAAAACGGATTTTTTATTTTGTCGTTTATTTTTATATCATACGAAGACTGATACATACCAGATGACCTTCGTATTCCATTTTCATAGTATATAATATAATTGTTTTTATCTATATATGTTTCAAGTTGGTCTGTTTCGGTTATCTGTACATTTTCTGAGTTGTTATTTGGTATAGGAATGAAATCATAATAATAAAAATCAGAAAACCTACCCGTATTATCAGTTTGTTGAAATGTAGAAGAAGGAACTAGGTTTGTGGTCCGATAACCTAGATTGTGGTCAACTACATCATTTATACTCAACTCACCTGTGGTATTTACTCCATCTGATGCTACGTACGGGTAATTGCAGTCATAATATTGCTTCTCACCAAAAATCTTACCAAGAACTACTAGATTTGATATATATCCCGTAAAAATTCTGCCTAAAAAATTTCCATCTTGTATGTTTATATTAACGAAAGATCCGTCAAATACTTTTTGGTTATCTTGTGTATATTCATGGAAACTTCCATTGTCATTTAGGTCTATATATCTACCGTAGAAACTACCATAAACTCTACAATTTAAAGTTCCTCTTATATACCCACCACCTTGACGATTTATATCCCCAACTAAGGTGTTTATTTGAAATATTCTATCGTTTTTAATATTTGTTGTTACCAATGCCCCACCGTCACTATTTCTATAATATGAACTTATTGAAGATGAAACTTCCAAAGATTGTAGAGGTGTTTTCAAACATCCACCGTCAAACTCACTACACATATTAGAAAACATAACAGGTAAATCAATTGTTTTATCCGTATTAGTTGTATCACGACTTTCTTTTATCCAGTATTCAGCCTGTTCAAATATATCAGGTTCACTATTATATTCAGGATCTTCGGTTATTAAAACCCAACAATTATATAACTTACTGAAAAATATAAACCATGTTTTGGATTTATTTTTAAATAGTGGGTTTTTGTTTATATTTTTACTTGAATAATATTCACCATTTGCCGAATAAAATCCTATGTAAAGATTGCCAACTTTTGTATTTTCTAAAAAACCAGATACACTCAATACAATAGAGTTAAATTCAAGGTTGTTACCTCCGATATTTTTATTTGAGTTATATAAGTGTAGTTTTTTTGAAATTTTTTCTACTTTATATTCACGACCATCTATTGTATATGTTCCATTGTCTACCATAGTACCAAATGCACGATTGTCAAGATTTGGGTCAGGTATTATATTTCCTGTATAATTGTCGTTTTGTGAGGTTCCTGTGATGCGATGTAACGAAAGTTGTGAGTGGAAACTTAATATATTTTTGTCACCCATATTAAACTTTACACGTGAATCTGCGTTTGCGAAATTTGCTATATTTTTTCTAAGTGAACTTCTTGATCTCAAACTTATATGTTTCAACCTCTCAATTGTATTGTCGGTTTTTGTTCCATCTATTATCGTGGTTTCGATTACGTTTTTTACACGTGGAGACTTTATTTTGTGTCGTTCAAGCATACTTGGTTCTATTAAAAGTCCTGCTATTAAACGAGTTCTTGCCGGTACGAGTTTTTCTATATTCTCGAAAAAAGAAGCATCCACATATGTTTTTAAAATATTAAGATACGATTGCCAGTCAACTTTTCCAAAACCTTCTTTGTAAAATATTTTTTTAAATTCGTTAAATTTTTTATATTCCGACCTATACATATCTTGGGGATCACCTATATATTCACCAATATCATAGTTTCCAAGGAATCTTATTATTTCTCTGTTTAATATATCCGTGGGACTAATTGTACACATTACAGTATTACTATCTACACTAACTCTGTCCAATGTTTTTCTAGTGACACTTCTTCGTGGGTTCAATACTCCAGTTTTTGTTTGTTCCTCGTGTCGTATCTTTGCGTTACTAAATGAATGAGACCCAAAACTTGGCATCCTTGCATATTGAGTGGTTCGTGTACCTAGAAAATCATACGGATACTCATTTTCAGTAAAGTTGAATGCTTTTATTTTATCAACACCAGATTGCATAATAGATGTGTTTTCAATTTCACCATAATCAAACTCAGAGTTATCCGTACTTATGTTTTCCGGTAAATCAAAGTTTAGTTTTACATACAATGAATTAGATATATCCTTTGGATTTTTTAAGTTATATCCTTGATCGTAAAATATGTGATCATTAAATTCATCCGATGATATTTGCGACTTATATAGTCTAACTTTATCTAAAATACCACAAAATATAGAAGATGAATAGTTTCCTATATATAAACTATTTGTATCTTCTTCTTGCAAATTACGACAAAAATTTTCATATTCATAATTTGTTATCTTGGTGGAGGTTGATTCAGACAGTGAAAGTTTACCATCAAGTTGCTTTCTTATATATGTTTCCATAAAATAAGAAGATATTTTTGTTGAGTCTTTCTTAAAACTCAAAAGTATATGTAGAAAATTTTCTGTAAAAACTGAGATTGGTGGTTCATTTTTTGCCGGTGTGTATATTTTATCTGTAAGAACTAAAGATGTCCCAATGTTTTTAAATTTAAAATAAAATCTTCCGTATTCGAATCCAGATGATGTGTCAAATTCTACACAAAACTTCCAGGTATCTGTTTCACATAAAGTTATATCAGGTGTTTCATTTACATTTTCAGTTGATTTGTACTCACCGATAGCAGATTCAACTTTTTGCTTATTTAACTTGATAGATAATTCTAATGTCTTAATATCATGTGAATTCCAAGGTATTTCTATATATTTTGATGATTGTTCACGTGAAGAATCCGGTGACATAACCAAACCAAAACTGTATGTGTCAAATTCAAACCAATTATCTATATCCTCATCCATGCTAAATGATAGGCCACCAAATTCTTTTATACTTAGAAAGTGGTCAGGAAGTCCGTAACACCTCATAAGTGAAGTTATTGATTTTTCAGTTCCTATATTTTTTATAATATTTGGTAAGTTATTTAGTATCCTTCTCCAAATTACTGCTCTTCTTGATTTGATAAGTTCTGATTTATTTGTAGTTGCAAGAGAGGCATCGTCACCTGCATCATCTTCTCCTGTGAAGTTTAAACCAAGTGATGATAACATATATTGAACAAGACTGTTTGGTATTCCTCTTTCTTCGTGGTTTTCAGAATTTTTAACTTTTCCCATATTATCTATGTAAGATACCAATGTGTCAAATTGTACTCCAACAGAGTTCAGAAAAATTAAAAAATCTTTATTATCCTCGTTTCTTGATAAAAACTCAGGTATACTATTTAAAAGTGAAGCATCGTTTTGTTCATCGTATTTACTTGCCTCATTTGATTGAAACAAATACCACTGATATACTCCGGTTGTTGTAAATTCATCAATATTCTCAGGTAGTATCTCTGGCATTCGTTTTATTGTACCAGAGTTATCGTTGATGTTGTCGTATGTAACTGAAACCTGCGTGTCTAGAAAATTATCACTGCAATTATTTTTTATGTTTAGTGATTGTTTTATGTAACCAAGACTGCTAATTTTGAACCAGTTTGCATTGGTGGTTGTTCTTCGTTTACTCGATAGAACCCAACGATGTTCCGTTGTATCGGACGCACCATCATATAAAACTTCGTAAAATACATAATAGTCAGATACACGATTCTTGAATTCACGTTGATTATTAAAAAACCCAATTTGTTCATAAACTCCGTTTACCCAACCGTTTGATTCGTAATTGTCGGCAGGTTCCTGTATTCCTGTTATTTTTAGGTCGTTTGTTTTTGGCCAAGTTGTTGAAACCTCTGAAATATAAGTTGTATATGCAATAGATGATTGATCCGGGTTTTCATCATCTGTCCACAATAACTTAGAAACAATGGGTGTACTGCTATCTGTAAAAGCATCCTCATTTATACCTGTTAGTCTTACTACGAGTTTATTTGCAACTACAAACGAAAAGTATGGATTTGTTGTATCACTTTTGGTTGAACTTGATTTATCGTGTTTTCGTTTAAACCAACGACCAACTTCATTACTCAATTCCGACACAAGTACACTCGGTTGCATTCCTTCGTACAAACTAATTTGTCCATAGTTTGGTGTCTTTTTTGAAGTGAATTTTATTAAAATATGATAATCGTTTGGAAGTTGTATTTCAATTCCGTATATTTGTGATACTCCTTCTCTTCGGTTCACGGAGCTAGTTTCGTTCGGATCGGTTGTTATATTATCAAGATTATTAATTTCTATTATCGCAGTTGCATCGTTACTTTTGTTTTCATAAAAAAGATATCTCTCGTAACCATCTAGTTTTCCTAGAATTTCGGTTTGCTTTCTTCTTTCTTTTGCAATTTCTAAATCTCGTAAAAGTTTTACAGACTTGGATGATACACTTTGCTCGATATTACCAGCACTTGTTTCATATAACAATTTGTATATTTCTTTTTCAAGTGCTATAATTTTGTGGGTAATGACCGAATAGTTTGTTATTTTAAATAAAAACGAATCAATTCTAGATTTAGCAGACGAATATTTTACGAAGTTATTGAAATTTGAAAAATCTATATTTAAACCAAGGTCAGTTGTTGATGTTGTATTGAAGTAGGATGCCAAATCCTCTCCTATATTTTCAACTAAATCTTCTTGATTATATTCTTTTGTACCACGTGATGTACTTATCGTTCTTAAATCTGGTTGTTTTAATTTTTTTGTATTAAGTTTATTTGTTTGATTTAAAATTGTGGTGAAAAATAAATCATCAGAATAATATAAACCACTTATATACATCCGTGTGTTTATCTGTATATCTTGGTCAAGTGGAGTTGCTAATTTTATTATAATTGGGGTATATAATCCATCACCCACAGGTTCTGTTGATTTTGCATATCTTACAATTGGTATACCGTTTCCATAACCTAGATTTATAATATTATTTAGGTAAGTATCAAATCTAACCGAAAAGACCTCGTTGACATATGATGAGTCGTATGAATATAAAAGAAGTTCACGATAAAAAGATACATTTTGATCAGAAGTTGCAAGTAAACTAAGTTTTGAGTGTTTAGAAATAATGTAATCTACAACCAGAGAATATTCTTCTAGAAAATTCGATTGTGTAAATACATTTGTGTATTTCGAAGCAATAATATTTCTATATAAATCCTTACACTCTTTATACGATTCATTTAAATCAATTAGCAAATCGTTTGAACTTAAATTCACGGAGTTGGATAGTAAATCAAAGTCTTCCGTGTAGTTTTCAAAAGAAACTTCTAACTCATTAATAATTAGTTGTGATGAGTAGTTTAGTGTTTTTACAAATTTTTCTGTTTCATAAAATATATTAGATACAACCACACGTCTATTTGAGAAATTCTCAAATTCAAAACCAAGTGCTATATCCTCTGCTTTACCCGAAACTCTTGAAGATTCCGGAATTACTTTTATTTCATCACGACCTGGTGATATTTCTTTAATTATTAAAAACGATGAGGAGTCAGATGATCCCACTATATCGTTTCTCATTGATATTCCAACCTTATATGCACCAGGTGCAGTTGCACCTACTTTTTTTAACTGATCTGTAAATGACAATATTAGGTTTCCATTTTTTACCAAATATCTTGTTCCTACGATATCAACACTTCCCTGTACATAATCGTCGTTATAGTCTTTAAAATTAAAATTTATTTTAGAAAATTCATCTTCACCTTGAATTGTAGACCAAAACAACAGATCATCAGATAAAGAAAATACAGAAAACTCAACAACGTCTTTCATTGACTTTCCGAAATCTAGTTTCGTTGTTTCTTCTTCCAAAACTATCGAGGATAATGTTTCATCAACAATAAACCCACGACTAAAAAATTCTTCTTTTTTAATATCAGGAGTTTTAATATATTGTATAAGTGAATTCATTGCTGATTTATATTTAGATTACTGCTCAAGAAAAGGAAACTGATCAACATCTCCATCACGACCATTTTCAAGTTGCTCTGCCGTTAGTGGTAAAAATGGAAACTTTGCACTGAAGTCTGCCTTTGCCGTTCCTTCTCCGTTTTTTATCCGTTGACTTATTATTAAATCTTTTGAAGCAGTATACATCTCAGATGCATCTTCTTTGAATTTTACGTTTCGTTCCATTTCTTTATCAAGAATGCTACTAAGTTCATCTATCTGTGCTTGAAGTAGTTGTTCTTCTTCAATACGGTCTTGCTCTCTATCAACAACATCTGAATACAGATTATCTACATCATCGTCTCTATCCACACCCTCTATTGTTGTAAACTCTTCAAACTCTGTATTATAAAAAGTAGATATTTGCTCTTGTTTCTGTTGTGTCTTCTCGATTGGTATACTAATAAGGTAGTTTCCAAGTTTACTTTCGTCGGTAATTTTATCAAATGATAAGTTATAATTTCCAGACGTATCTACGATACTTCCAACCTCACCTGAATTAAGCATTTTCTGTATGCCATCTTTGCTGAATTCTTCTTCAGAAATATATTTAGGAAGTTTGTACATATTATGACCTTATTCTAAAGTTTCTAGTATCTTCATAAACCTCAATCTCAGAGTCTACTTCGGTTTGTATTGCAAACCTATAAAACCTTCCAACAGCAAGGCAACCAAAGTCAAAGTTAAAGTAGTGGCCACGTGAGTCACAGGATATTTTCGTATACTCACAGAAGTCAATTATTGTTTCCTGTGTTTCCGCATCACTAATTGAGTAATACATATCATGTGTAACAAAGTTATCAAGTGAATAGTCTGATTTGGATGAAAATGTTTTAATTGGTCTTTGGTTTCTAACACCAACTCTAATTTTCTTTCTCTCCGTTTGTTTATACTCACTTTTTATTGTTTTTATAGTAGGTATAAAATTATCGGCAAAAAGTTGATTTATGTTTGATTTTTTAACGAGAATATTTTCTTTTTTTACTCTATATGTTCCACTTGTATTATTTTCGTTGGAACATTGTAAATTTTCATTGGTTATTTCACCTAAACTAGCAGACTCAAGTGTATCCAATAAATCAAGACTTGTAGACTCAAGTGTTCCAGATTGTAAGTTACCCGATTCAAGTGATCCCGATTCAAGTGATCCATACTCCGTGGAACCTGATGTTATACTTCCAGACTCTATGCTCCATGACTCAATTGATCCTGAAGTTAGACTTCCTGATTCAAATGTATTCAGTTCTTCGGTTACTACATCACCACAAATGTGGGTTTCGCACTCAATTGTTTTGTAGTATACATTTTCACATGGTTCAAACTTGTAGTCGTTGTATAAAACCTCAAGATACGGATAATATATTGTATTGGTATCTTTTGAAAAAAATTGAATCGATGAGTGGGTATCACTTGTCTCCCGTATGAACTTTATCAATATACCATTATTTTGTATATCTCCTGACAACCACGACTTTACTATACTTGTTATATTTATTTTTACATCAGAGAACGACCGTTGAAACTTAAAAATCAATTCATCCGTGTTTGGTGAGTTAGTTTTGTGTGGTATCTCTTCGTGTTCATAATAATCACCACCACCCACATAGTTATCATCAGTTGCATCCTGTTTCCAATAATTTTTTTTTGAATCTGCAAACCTCCAACTTGCTCCTTCATAGTAAAATGCAGAATCTTCTGAATCGTGGAATCTACCAACACCCTCATCCCAATATTTCTTAATTGGATAAACTGCAAGTTCATCATTCATAGATAACTCAGATGAATTTGCTACTTTTAAATTTAAATGGAATTCCGAACTAAGTAATTTTTCTTGGTTCTTTTCAAAAAATTTATTATCAAACTCTAGTAAGATTCTACTTAACACGACACCATCGGAATCTGTGTTTATTTTTTTTATTTCAAGAATTTCGTCATAACCTGTGTTTAATTCAAGTAAATTTCTTTGCTTGTATAATGTAGTGTCTTTAGATGGATATATAAAATAGATCATAATACTCGTCCGGTTATATCTCTGTTTGGGTATTTAAGTTCAAATATAGATGGGTCTTTTGATGGATATATAGTTTTATTAATTGTTGCAGCCTGTATATCATATTCGTTTTCTGAATAGTTTCCATCGTTTATGTTTAGGTTTTTTACTTCTAGTTTAGTTACATTTTTTACTCCTGTAATCTGTGACATCTCTACTTCAAGTGTTCCTATATCAATTGGTTGAGATATCTGCCACTTGTCTATATTAAAGAAATCAGATATTTTTTCATTTAGTTCAAACAATATTTCTTTTTTGTTGAAATTCATATAAGAAGTGACTTCGTATGTAATTCCTATGTTAATAATAAACGCATTTGTTAGATTTACTCCGTCAGTTAACATACGATAATTGGTTAGGTATTTTGTCAGATTTCGATAAACCAATTCATTTGGTGAGGTTAACTTCTTTTCTTCATCGTAACTAAGAATATATAGGTTTATTGCAAATGGATTGTTTATTTCTCCATATACACGATTTAATTCTTCAGGTTGAACTTCGTCTTTAATCATGTACGAGTTCTTTACTATGTCAGTCTGTGTGAAAGAATCTAATGTACCATCTTTACTAACATATGCCTTTGCAATGCTTCCCAGTCTAGGTGGCATACTATATGCACGAATTACATAGTCTTCACGTGTAACTGCCCTATTTTGTGATGAAAAACTAGCAAGACCCTTGATTCTAATTTCATCAATAGATTCTTCACCACGTCCACCCAGTGCAGGATCAGGATTATCTACTCCAACCGTATTCTTTATAGTTTCAATTACACTTTCATCACCATCGGTTAAAAATGAATTGGTTTCATTGTACTTTATTTGAGTTATAGTAGTAAGTGAATTTGATTTTAAATTAGAACTAACTCCTCCACCTGAATAATACTCTATGGTTAGTGTTGTGTTTGCCGGTGCTTCTCCGTAGGTATCCGATTTTAAAAAATTTGCTGGATCATACGAGGACTCAAAGTTCTTTGTTGCTTTTAACGAAGAACCAACAGTATTTAATGATGGAATTACTATTTCTTCATCTATTTTATCTTTACCAGCACCAAACTCTAATGTTGTTGTGTTATCACTATTAACCTTAGTAGTAAATCTCTTTGATGTTTTTATGTATCTAAGTAAGTAAGGAACACTTGCAGAAAGACTACTTGTTTTTGGACTAATTCTATCTGTATTTTGCTCTTCGATTAATATAGTGTCCTGTGATAGATAATCTACTTCATAGTATTTATGTCCTGACGAATCCACAACTGAGACTACTTCGAGTACATCTGTATCAGGAATTTCTACTTGAAAAAACTCACTTGATTCTCCTACAGTAACAGTTAAGGTTTTTCTTGAACCAGCAGATGCCATAACTTGTTTTTTGAATAAGTAAAATTGAGGTTGTCCTAGTTTATCACGTTGAAATACACTTATCTCAGTTGGTGAACTAGCTTCATCTACACTGAAATTCACAGGTTCTGTTGTTCTGAATATAGTTGCCGAACCAGTTGATGATACCACCTCAAGTCCTTCGTCTATATTTAGTGTAAATTTTAAATCGGGTGCAACCGTTCCATCTTCTGATATTTTGGAGGGTACAAGTTGAAAAACATCGAGAAGTGTTGTTGCGGCCACACTTGCTTTCGGTTTGTATCCAAGATAGTTGGCAAGAGTAATTACATTTTTACGTTCACTTGCATATTGCAAAAAACCCTCCTTAAATTGATAGTCTATATAGTATGATAGAACATCACCCACATAACTAACAAGGTCTACAAACATCATACCAGTTGAATTTTCACTAAAGTCTTTGTATGTTTTAGAATAATAAGTTTTAATATAATCAACTAAACTTGACTTGAAACTATCAAAATCTTTGCTAATATAGTTTATCTCTTTTTTTCCACCCTTTATTGTATTTAAATTATCCATTTATTTATCCTGCATCTATTGTTAGACTTAGTTCATTTTCTGTGTTTGGTATGCTTGCCAACGAATATGTAATTTTTAAATCTACACGATGGGGTTGGTTGTCATAATCAGTTTCAACATCAACCGACTCTATTGTAACTTCCGGCATCCACACTTCGGTTGTTTCTTTTATCTCGTCATAAAAAACTTTATCTATATATTCGTTGATATTTGGATCAAATAATATTTCTCTCAGATTACTTCCATATTCAGGCATCATTGGTCGTTCACCCCTTGCCGTCATTAATAGCATCATTAAGTTGTATCGTGACCTCTCTATAACAGAACTTGTTTGTGCAAAAAAACCATCATGCTCACCACGTGAATATGGTATTTTAATGCCAACTGGTATATTGAGATCCTCGTACACTACTTACTTCCCTTTTTTTTGTCAATTGCGTTTAATAAAGAAGAATAGTCACGTGTAAGTGCAGATGCTAGATTTTCAGGAAGATCATCAACATTAAGTTCATTTCCATTAAAATCTACTTGTTTATTCGGTGAAAAGTTACTATTAGAAGAAACTAAACTACCCTCCTGTGGTACTCCCCCTACGGTTTGACGCAAAGCTTCATTTATCTTGTCATTGCGTGAATAAATTTTATCAGAAAGTTTTGGTGTTTTTTTAACACTTACTTCTGTTTTTTCCACATTTACTTTATTTTCTGTTACACCCCCAAGTACTTCTGACAATACCTTTGGAAGTGTTGTTTTTAGTTCTTCACGAACTGCTGATTTTATTATTGATATTAATTCACTTTTCTTCATAACATTGTTTTCATATAATATATATTTATTTATTTATTTATTTATCCATCTATAAATACTCTGGTACTTAATAATGTTGGCAATCTTGATCGTAAATTTGCCAAACTTCCCTGTTGTGCAGGTCTAGATGTTGTAATATATGGATCATGGTGTACATGACTTGATAACCAACCACACAAAGCACTTAACCAATCAACTGTATTATTACCCTTCAAGACCGGGTGCCTCCGTGTGATATATGCACCAAGATGTATTGTAGGAGAAATTACAGAAGTGTGAGTTTTGGTTTCTGTAACGAACCTATCGATACAATTCATTGTTATCTCATCATCAGTTGCTACAAAGAATTTCTTTTTTGCGTAAATACCAGTTTCTTGTGTTTTGGAAGAAATCAATATTCTTTCTGAATTGATAATTATTTGATTTCCTGTTAGTGCTGGTAGTTGCTTTCCAAAAATAACCTTTGCCTCCGATGCCTCTTTGAGAACTTTTTTTTCAAGTTTTGATAAATTAGAATTTAGATTTTTCTTTTTTGCCTGCTTTGCCTGTTGGATGGAGTTGTTAACCTTATCAGTATCTTTTAATGTGTCTAAATCTTCCGGATGGAGTAGTGAAACTGCATTCATGTCTGCATTTTCTATGGGTGTTCCCTTTAACGACTCACGTGTAATTGTTTCACCTGTGTGGAATGACTTTACTTCATCTGGATCTTGTGGAGTCGGTGTTACATTGTTAGGTTTTGTAGTTTGTGTTTTCTTAGACCTAACCCCACTACTTACCGAATCGTTGTTTTTTGAAAACTCAGAGTCTTCTCCACCAAGTTGTTCTTCAGTTTTGTTGGATTTTGATCTATCGTTGTCATCTACACCGTCTGTATTATATTCTACACCCGAAGTATCTGTCTCATACGACACTCCTTTTTTTGAACTTGTCTGATTTGGGTTGGTTATCTCAGTCTTCTCTGAAGTTTTTATTGTTGAAGATTCTTTTAAGGTTTCTGTCTTACCAGAAGGTGTTTCTATTTTAGATCCTGGTGTTGCAGTTACCTGTGTTCCTGCAGGAACACTTAGTGTTGCTGGATTATTTCCGTTTTTAATATCTTGTCTAGTTTCAAGTGTTGATCCGGATGCAAGAGTTACTGATGAGTTTGCCTGTACTTGTGTTGTTTTCGTTGAGTTGGTTATTGTTGACCCGTGTGAAGTTGTGAGTTGTGTCCCACTCTGTAGTTCAACACTCTTTGTGGGGATTCCGTTGCTATTGATTGTTGTTGGTTTTGATCCACCCCCACTTATAGTTCCACCGAAACTCGCACCAAGTTTACCCACTCCACCTTGATTGTACTGAATACCAGATGACGAGTCAGTTTGGTAACTTATTCCAGACGAACCAATGTTACCAGAATTTGATGATTGTTGCAGTGTTCCATTTCCTGAACTCTGTGAAGTTCCGTCTTTGTCTCTATATAATCCTGTCATTGGATCAAATGTCATGGTTGCTACTTCTTCGTTGCCCTTTTGTAAGGATGCAAATCCCGATACCCCCCCTCCACCTTTAAGTGATGCACCAAGATCGTCAAAATCAGAACCAAGAGCAGAAAATTGCTGATCAAAGTCAGTATGATTTTTAGCATATGCACCGTATGTTCCATCGTTTTTCATTTGCGAACCCAGTTGCTGAGTTGCGAGTTTACTGAGTTCTGTATCTAAGGTTCCTGTTAGTGAGTTTCCCCACTCTATTTGGTTAACGAAATCACACAAATCAAACAAAAAATCCTTTAAACTGAATCCAAGTAAAAAACCAAGTGCAAATTTTAAGTTTCTAAGTTTATCAAAAATTGACATTAATATTCCAAGCAATGCAATGTTAATTCCAAATGATAATAACCAACCAAGAGATTCTTCTGTTTTTGATCCGTGTGTTCCTTTCTTTTTATCAAGAAGTCCACATATCGCAAGAATTCCCATTGACGCAAGTTTAAAAATTTTAAACATAAAACTATCTTCAGACTTTATTCCAATGTCACTTAGTCCAGGAACATCTATACCAAGAGATGAAGCAGCTGAGAGTGCTGATCCTGCTGGTGTTCCACCCAATACATTTTGTGCAACTTTATTTGATCCCGCAACCGATCCTATGATACCTGTCTCGAATGTTTGGTTGAGTTTAAAGTTACCCGAACCGATGTCTCCGAGAAAGTTTGCACGTTTTATTGAAGATGAAGAAACCGAACTTCCACCGGTCTTGGTTAAACCTCCACTTATTGCAATACCTGCTCCCAACAAAGCACCAGTTCCGAGTGATCCTTTCTTACTCCCCCCCGTACTTGCCATGTTTGTTTCAACACTCACTCCACTGTTTGCAGATCCAGAAACTAAGTTTGTTCCATTATTAGAGTTTGGTGTTTCTACAAATTTACTCGCAGTTTCAGAATCCATCTTTCCGAGTCTACCACCAACAACCCCACCATCCTCATCACCAATTGCCTCCTGTAGACCAGATGTCATTGCCGATCCATGATCTCCTTTTGATGCGTGTTCTGCCATTTTTTGTTGTGTTGCATGACTTTCGTCAGGTACCACCAAATCATTCGTATTATTTACTTCTTTTATATCCTCAGTTTTCTTATTACTTGGTGAACTTTTGGATTTTATTTTCTTTGTTCCAATTGATGAATTGGACAAACTTCCGAGTGATGCAGATATTCCTGGATTTTTAACACGTTTAGGTTGCACCAACGAACGACCAAGTGTGTGAGTAAATTTCGATAATGTTCTTCCTGATGTTAATTGTATAGATGATCCGTCACGATTTATGTCTTCAAGAATGGTATGTCCGTATTGAAGTTCCGACCCAATCAGTGGTCTTTGACGATTTCTTATTAAAATCATAGGGTTTCCTAGATTTCCACTATACGACTCTCCGTGTCCAGAGGAAGAGCCTATATCAAAAGAAGGTGAGTCTACAAAATTTCCGAATCGTATACTGCTACCAAATCTGCTTTCAAGTATAGTGTCCCCTTCATAGTGACGAAGGGGTCTTATCATATTGTTTGCTTTAAAGTATTTACCAAGATGACTATTAATTTGATTGCTTACATATGAAACATTTGACTTATTCCGTGGAGAAGATAACACATCACTTTTGTTACGTGTTATCGGAGTACCATCTCCTGACATAATTTCGTGTCGGTAGTCTGCGTTATTATTTATAAAATTCTTATCGTTTAATCTACGGGAGTAATAAACAGTTTTCATGTACCTTGAAACGATTACAACTTCATTTATCAATGGAAATTCCTTTATACCAGATTCAAGTGGGATTGCCCAACTCAATTGGTCTATCGGTAATTTTGTTTCACTATAGAGCATACGTATTCTTGCTCTGCCGATCCACGATGCGTAATCTATGACCAACGGATCGTTAAATCCCTCTGGAAATTCTTCAGGTGAAACAAGTGGTCTTGTTTTTTTATCTTTAAAAACAGAGTGAGTTTCGTCACGAATTACGTCTACAACAACCGCAGGTTCTAATTCATAAAACAACAATGAATCATCTGGTTTATTTACTACAGATCTTCCACTTGCGAGGGTTTTTTTTGATGCCTCACTTGTTATTGAATTTTTTAAATAGTTAGTGAATGCCATTCTCAGTTTCCTCTGTTATCTTCTTTTTTAAATCGTCTGAGGAAATATTAGTTACACCTATTTTTTTTTCTTTAAGTTCAGTTAATTCCTTTTCAGCAGATTGTAAAAGTTCTTTTTTCTCTTCATCTGTTAGTGAGAAATCTCCCCCCGAATCGGAGTCTCCCCCACCTCCACCATTTATTATTCTTTGTAATACTGCTGATAATTTAACCAACTGATCATCGTTTTTTACACCAACATCAATATAGTCACGTATCATCGGTGCAATCACAGTTGCACTACCTGCGTCTTTCACCATTGTTCTTAAATCTTTTATTAGTTGATTAATTTGGTCTTTTTTGTGACTTGAATTAAAATATATATCCTTTACTAAAGAAGAAAATGTTTTTCCCTCGAAAATTTCTGTATCTTTGTCCATTGTATATAAATATAAATGTATATATTTTTTTAAAGTTCATCCAGTGATAATGATCCTTTTTCTAGGTATCTTGAATATAAATTAGATTGTATATCTTTCATTTTATTTACAACTTTTGTTATGTGTTGTGTTTTACAATTGGTCATCTCACGGATGAATAGATATAATGCTTTTTTATTAAAATTTTCAATTACATCAGATTTTCTGAATATCTCAAGGACTGCGTATGCGATTCTTTTTTCTTGCTCTTTTTTGTATATTTTATCTATATTGCTTTCGAGATGTTCTACCATTAATTTAATAAATTCAGTTAATTCTTTTCGTTTGGTTTCTGCACGTGGATTAAATGTTAATTCTTTTTGTTCATAAATTATTTCATCATCATCAACACTTGTGTGTCTCTTGAACTTTTTGTAATTTCCATTGTTGTACAATATTAAAAAGTTTTTTGCTATTATACTGAAATACGAGAATGCTTTACCATTGTTTGCCTTATATTTGTGCATATTGCTTACTAAATTACTCACCACTTCACGCTGAACATCCTCATGACTGCACTGAAAATATGAAAATTTAAATGTGTTTAATATGTTCTCTGCGAGTTTTTCAAATGCGTATTGAATATATGTCTCGTATATTTTATTACGTTCGTTCATGTCATCCGACCCATTATATAAAACTATATTATCTTCGGTTTCCTGTGTAAAGTACATTTTCTTTTTTGATTTTGCGCGTGCCATCTATTCTAGTTCCCTTTGTTTGAAGTCTTCTATTATTTTTTTTATTTCTTGAAAAGCAACTCCTACATCATCGTCTTTTTCAAAAATTTCACGTTGATCAACGTTTTTTATTTTAGTATACACATCTTCAAACTTACTTCTTATATCAGTTGTCCAATTTTCATATATTATATTTTTTCTATATAAGTTAAATGAAGTATAAACCACTATTAACAAAAGTGATATCAAAAATATAAGTAGATATATATACATTCCGATATAATAGTATACTATATATCAGTTTGTCAATAAAAATTATTTATTACTATTATTATTTTCTTTAAACGGTACGTTTCCAAGTGTACTTCCTGGAATATATCGCTTCTTATAAACAATCTTTCCTTCGTATTTTTTATATGCGTCCATGCTTGTTTTTTTCCACGGAACATAATAAGGTCCACGTTGTCCACCTTCGTCATTGATGTTTTCAGTCGGAGTATCGTACATGGGAGTTGATACAGTTTCATCTATTATTTGTTTACTTTTTGAATTTGTGATGTGATTTATAGTGTCATTATTATTAATACTAACTATCGGAGTTGGTGTAGGAGTTTCTGTTGGAGTCGGTGTTGGTGTAGGAGTTTCTGTTGGAGTCGGTGTTGGTGTAGGAGTTTCTGTTGGAGTCGGTGTTGGTGTAGGAGTTTCTGTTGG
>Ga0181402_1000007_pt1 | contig 66785 bp, 50 predicted proteins | sample 25SPOviralmetaG_FD_130131 | JGI IMG/M metagenome (GOLD analysis project Ga0181402, IMG submission 130131) | Marine viral communities from the oligotrophic San Pedro Time Series (SPOT) site, San Pedro Channel, CA, USA - 25 SPOT_SRF_2011-08-17 | ecosystem: Environmental > Aquatic > Marine > Strait...
ATCCAATCTTGTTCATTGCCAGTTTTGTTTGCTAGTTCAGTACCTTTTTGGTGACCACTTTTAATTTTGCCAACTTTGTCTAGTCCTATCTTACTGTACTGGTTCCAGTGTATAGTTTCATGTGCTAGCATACGCATTACAAGTTGTTTAAAAGTTTTTGGTCCGTATTTGCCTTGTAAATTTTTTGTGAACAAATACACTTGCATAAATCGTTCACCATTTTCTACACCAGCTTCTGCACTAATCCATTCGTTGGGATCTTTGCGGTCCTGATCAGTAGCAAAAAACTCAATGGGTAAATCATCATGATTATTAGAGTTGAGTATTTCTTCAAGTTCATTTATATCGTCAACGTCACCATTGTCATCTAAGTAATCTTGGTATTCAGAGATACTATCATCTAATATCTCCTCTGCTTGACTCATAAACTCTTTGTCAGGTTCAACCCGTGCTTCTGCTATTACCTCAAATATCTTCATGCATGTATTTATTTGAATGCTTTGAGAATAATCGTATCGGCATTGAACCTGCCATTCATTTTAGTTTCAGTTGTTTTGAGATATCCAAACTGTGCTTTTAGTTTGTGTTTAGTGACCCTTTTCCAGTTAGGCAGTATTTCTTCTGGCTTACGAACTGTTTTCTGCAAGCTACGAGTTTCGCTAAAGTGTTGTAGTGTAGTTCCTTTGACTTTGAACTGTGCATGGTCTTCTGCGTAATAAATGCCTATCTTACGATTCTTTGTGTTAAACACTACTACCGCAGTTGCATCAATGATTTCACTTGGGTTAACACTAGCAATACCAAAGTCTCCATCACTAGGCTTAAACTTGAGCTTCTTAACCAACTCTTGGGCACTTTTAACTTTGGGTTTACGCACTGCACGATTTTGTTTTTGCTCTGCTTTCATAATATCGATAGCATCATATAGTCGCTTGTAAAAGTCTGTAAGTTCTTTTATCTGTGCTTTGGTATAAGTTGCATATCCCTCTGCAAGTTGTTGTTGCAGGTCATCACGTTTCTTAGGAGTAGGAAGATCAGCTAGTTCTTGTAGTTCTTCATAACTACCACTATACCAGTTTGTTACAAAACGCAAGTGTCCTAGATTAATTCCATTCTTCTTAAACAGTTTAATAGGATGTACATCTTTTAGAGGATTAGCTTTAGGATCACGCATCCAATCATCTAGCCATTCGTCTAGCTCGCCTGTTTTTTCTTCAGCCGCTTCTTGCAAACGTTCCTGTATGCTAGGTATATACACATTTTTATTTGTAGATTTTTTCTCTTCAACAATAAGTTTGCCAGCTTCTACTAGTTCATTAACTTTGGGTTTGATGTAGTCTGTCAGAGGAGCAATATCGCCGCCTGTGCCAGGACATGCTTGCCAATATTCCTGTTCTTTTTCGTTATAATCTGGACATCCATCTAACAACATACGACAGTAGATTCCTACTAGTCCTTCATGTTTGGCGGCTTTCTTTGCATTTGAAATATCTGATCTACTATAATCATTTTGTTTCATCCAAGTAAACAGGTGTTCTATGTTTTCATTATGCTTATAGTTCATATACCAGAAATCATTATTATGACGTTTTAGTCTGTGAAACTTATCACCAGATAAATTTTCCCAACCTTCAAAGCCCGGTGCTTGCAGTCCACGCTTGCTGATACGCTTCAGTGGTGTTTTCTTTTTAACTGCTCGACCTGTAATTTTATTCACTCTAGCCATAAGAGTCTCCTCAAAATGTTTCTGTGTCTACATACTAATATAACACCATTTACTTATTTGTCAACCTTGTAAATCTACGAGTTTCCAAACTTTGTGTTTATATCTCCAGTTTTATCATCATAACAATAGCCATCTGTTGCGTCGAACTCTTCTTTGATTGTTTCTAAAATAAAGTTGCATTGTTCTAATGTCTGTAGACCATACACAGCCGTTGCATCCAATGTCATGTCCATGTCAGTTGACAGTAATAAGAATATGAATATTGTCTTCACTGGTATTCCCTTCGAAGTTTTCTTACTAATATAACATCATTTACTTATTTGTCAACCTTGTAGATTCACGATAAATAACTGTATGCCAAGATTAAGTTTATATAAACCGACCAAAACTAACGATTACCACTACATGGATAACTCTATCCGTGAGCAGTTTAGTATCGGAGGTACCGGAGTTCATGTACACAAATACATAGGACCAGCAGTAGGTAATGATAAGAATGACCCCAGCCAGCCCAACTATCTCAGTGGAACAGAAGTAGATCCACTTAGTGGGGAAGAAGTTAACGTAGGCGGTGTTATAAACGAAACAAAAATACAAGACTTGCTGTTTATGGAAAATAGAGACCGCAAGTATGATCAAGACATTTATGATTTACGTGGTGTCTATAATGTTCAAGACACAGATTTTGATTTAACACAGTTTGGATTATTTCTAAGTAATGATATGCTTTATATGACATTTCATATGAATGAAATGGTAGATATTGTAGGAAGAAAACTAATGCCTGGTGATGTACTAGAACTTCCACATCTTAGAGATGCACTATTGTTGAGTAATGATAAGAAAGCTATTAACAAATATTACGTTGTAAATGATGCTAATAGAGGCGCAGAAGGTTTTAGTCAAACGTGGTATCCCCATATTTGGCGAGTTAAATTATCACCATTAACAGACAGTCAAGAATACTACGATATACTCGGAGACAGTGATGATGCAAATAGTCTCAAAAATGATCTTAGTACATATAAAACAGAATTTAATATTAGCGATGCTATTATTTCTGCTGCAGATGCTGAAGATCCAAACGGAACAAGTCTAACAGATCACTTGTTTGGCTATGATCATCCAACAGCTGGTGGTATTGTTAACAAAGATGATAGCTACACACATGGCGAGTCAATTACAGCCGGAGACCAGTTTCCAAGTACACCCAATGAAGGCGAGTACTTTATTAGAAACGACTTTAGCCCTAATAGATTATTTGTTAGGCGTGGTAATAAATGGCATAGACTATATGATAATATCACAGATAAAACTTGGACGGACATAACTTACAATGCTAGCGGATTTATTAACAATGCAGATCGCACTACTGTGGTAGATAATCAAGAAACAAAAGAACAAACTCCACTTAGTGAAGTAATTAAAACAAGAGCGGATAATACATAATGGCATATCAAACTAGTAAGATAACCGCTGTACCATACTTTTATGACAAACAACTTAGACGATATATTCAACAGTTTATCCGTATTTTTGCAGGCTTTCAAGTAGCCATGCACAGTGACGCTGAAGGAAATGTTGTATATCAAACTGCACCTGTACGCTACGGTGATGTGAGTAGAATGGCGGCACATATTGTAAGAGAAAACAGTGAGAACATGACTCAAACAACACCATTTATAAGTTGTCATGTAACAGGTTTAGAAACTGCTCCAGATAGAAGAACAAGTCCACAGTACGAAGAAACTGTTCCTGTCTTTGAGAAAAAATATGATGAAGCTACAGGTAGTTATATAAATGAACAAGGTAACGCTTATAGTATAACAAGACATCAGCCTGTGCCTTATAACTTAACAATGCAAGTAGATGTTTGGACATCAAACACAGAACAAAAACTACAGTTGTTAGAACAAATACTAGTGTTGTTTAATCCTACACTTAACATACATACTAGTAATAATCCATTGGATTGGAGTACATTAAGTTACGTTGAATTAATTGCTAGCACTTGGAGTGTTAGAGCTATCCCAAGTGGAATAGATGATATTATTGATATAAGCACAATGACATTTACAATGCCTGTGCTAATTAATCCACCAGCAAAAGTTACAAAACAATCTATTATTCATACTATCATTGACAATATTGACGATGTTAACGATGCCGGACTTGCAGCACTTAGAGCAGGAGGCAACTATAGTCCACTATTCACTAGCTACAAAGTTGTTACATTAGAAAACTTTAAGATGGCATTTTCAATGGATGCTAGCGGTGCAGGTACTGCACAATTACTAAACAGAGGCAATACAAATTTAGGTACAGACGGCAATCCATTAAATTGGGTAGAAGTATTTAAAGGATTTGGAGAATTTAGAGATGGCATAAGTCAACTTAGATTAAAGCAAACTAATAATCCAGCTGTAACTACAGGCGATATAATAGGAAATATTACGGTTAATAGTGTTAATGCTAATTTACTAGATATCACAATGGATAGTAGTACATTTCCAGCTAATACACAACCTGCAGTAGATGCAGTAATTAATCCACAAACGAATACACCAGGCGACGGAACTTTATCTGCGGCGGCAGATGGCGACAGATATCTGCTTACAGAAGACGTAGCAGGAGGTGCAGGCTGGTTGGGCAGTGCAGCCAAGAAGCACGATATTATACAGTATGCACAAGGATCAAATACATGGAGTATCACATTTGATGCAAGTGTAAATGGATCAACAGTACAGCATACAACGAATACAACTACAAACGACAGATTAAAATACGATGGCACCGAATGGGTAAATGCTTTCGAAGGCACTTACAATAGCGGATTTTGGCGAATATACCTATAATGATACAAGCAAGTGGCTGTTGTTTTCTCGCTTTAGACACAGGCAGAATAATGTTACAGCAAAGAAGCAAAAAAAGTAGTCACCCACTAACTTGGAGTTTTTGGGGTGGTAAAGCTGAAAAAGACGAACGTCCTATCGAGACACTACTCAGAGAATGTAGAGAAGAAATAGGTATACTACCAGACATTGCCAAAGTGCATCCACTGCATACATTTTTAAGTGACGATGATAAGTTTACCTACAATACATATTGTGTTACAGTGTTTGAAGAATTTATACCTAGTTGTAATTATGAAAGCAGTGGGTACAGTTGGGTAAGCATAGACTGTTGGCCTAAGCCATTACACAGAGGTGCAAAGGTTGTATTATCAAATAAGCAACTGGTAGACAAACTAATAACTATATACGAACGTGAAAGAGATCAAACTGATTTACCCAACTGGTTAGATAGTTTTTGATATAAATTCAGTACTCAAATCGATCTTTTCGTTTTCTTTAAAGAACTTATAAACTTTATCTGCTAGTATTTTATGGTTGTGTTCACTGAGATGATTTATCCTTTTGTCAAACATTGGTTTATCTTGCAACTGTGCAAATTCGTTTTTTTCAACAACACTTAAACATATTTTACCTGTTATATCGTGTGATGTAGTAGTACCAAATCCCGGTAGTAAACATAACATTACTTTTGAACTAAGTTTAGTTCGAATCCAACTTAAAAACCATTCATAATGAATATTGCTTATAAAATCATGTTGTTCTGCAAATTGCTCTATATAAGAATTAACGGCACTGCATTGTTTTTTAGTTAAAAATTTGTCAAAGTGATGTGAATTTGCAAATATATTTGAAAACTCAGGATGATCTTTTATTAACCATGTTCTATTCTGCTGTGTTGTAACAACAACCACGAAATCTCCGGGTTGCATTTGATCGTAATGTTTTGTAACTTCTTGCGAAATCCATTGATTACTTATTCCCGGTAGTGCCGCTATTTTTAGCTCTGATTGTAATTTATAAGCAAGTTGTTTAGTCCAAGTCCAATCCGGATAATAGTCTTTGTCGTAGTTTTTATTTAATGGACTTACAAAACTATCTCCAAAAATCCATAGTTTACTCATTTCTGACTGTCACCTTTAGCAATTCGATAATTATCTTCTACACTATCAGGTGTACTTACTTCTACGATAATACTGTTATCCTCCATTGCAAGTAATTGATGAGGAAGCATAGGCTCGTTACGCCATGAGTCTCCTTTGTGTAACACATGGGTTTCCAATTCAGCATTGTCTGTATTCATAATATGCAATGTAAAACTACCATTCATTACATACCAGCTTTCGTCTTTTTCTTTATGAAAGTGCATACTAAACTTTGCACCTTTTTTGTCAAAAAACATAAGTTTGCCACAGTACTTGTCATTGGTGGCAAAAATTAATTCTCGTCCCCAACCTTTTTCCTGTACTCCGTTAAGTTGTGTCATAATACTATCCTTTTGATTGTATTTGTGGTACTTTGATTTTCTACTGTAGGTATAATTACAACTTCTGCTAGCTCATTACCGACCACAGTATCAACAGTATAGTCTCCACCTTTTGTAATTATATCAGGTCGTATTCTTTCTATTAACTGTTGTGGTGTTTCTTCGTCAAACAATATAACCTCATCAACAAAATCTAAACTTTCGAGAAGAACTTTTCTATCAGTTTCAGTATTAATTGGTCTAGTATCACCTTTTAATCTTTTTACACTAGCATCAGTATTTAATCCAACTACAAGATGCTCTCCAAGTGCTTTACTGGCACGAAGCATTTCTACATGCCCTCTATGCAATAAGTCAAAACATCCATTTGTGAATACAACTGTAGGGCGAGGATCTAAGTCCTTCCAATGAATAACATAAACTCCATTGTGTTGTACACTAGCACCTGCACCTTTATTTGCCATTTCACAAGCATATTCTAAATTTTCACCAAAGTCTAAAAAATATGCCATAACAGCTAAAAATGTATCTCCTGCACCTGTAACATCATATACATCTTGTTGTTGTGTTGGATAATGTACATCATTTATCATATAACCATCTGCACCTAGTGTTACGACCATATTAGTATCAACACCATTATTATATTCTTCATATTCCTTTTTATTGGGTTTGATTACATCAGCACCTGCATATAAATCTAAATGTTGTTTTGGATCAACAATTATATAACAACCATTGTCTTTGAGTATCTTTATTAAACGTTGCGGATCTTGTATAGTACCTTTGTTATAGTCACTTATTACTACTGTACAATTATGCACACGTTCTTTTACATAATCAAATAATGTACTATTATCGATTGTTTGTTCTCTATCAATTCTAGTAATATAATGTTTGTCGGCATATATTCTTTGCTTTAGCGGCATATGTGTACAAAATAGTTCTACGGGCCAATCTGTAGTATCATTTCTATAACCGATAAGTGTAACATCATCTATTAGGCTTTTTATGTTATTATACACATTACCCGCACCACCCAGTTTACGTTCTGTCTTTTGGTGTTTTACGACAGGCACTGGTGCTTCAGGACTTAGCCTAGTGCTAGTTCCATAAACATATTCGTCTATAATTATATCACCTATTACTACAATCATAAATTTTCTTCTACAAATTGTTCAGGTGTAATAAACTTATAGTTGCCGATTCTATCTAGCAAACTAGTATTATCACTACAGGTGTACATTTGATATATGTTACGAAGTTCGTTTGGCACTTCAATATATTTTATCGATGCATTGTACTTGTCTGCTATTAGCTCTCCCCATTGTTGAAAGCTATATGTACTACCTGTTCCCAAGTTACTTATAAAGCTAACATCTTGTGCATGTGTGTCATACATAATTTTTACCACATCGTCAACACAAATAAAATCTCTAAGCACATTGTGACTGTTATCAAACAATTCAATAAACCCATTAACTTGTGCTTGGTATTTAAAGTTTGTATAAGGACTAGCTTGTTGTGCAGAGACTTTATGTGATTCTCTATTACCATATACATTAAAGAAACGCCAACTTTGTATCTTAGACATTTCCATATAATTTATAAGCATATTATCACATATCATTTTAGTTGCGGCATACATGTTTTTAGGTGCTTCATTTTTCGAAGATTCTCTATTGTTAGAGCTATCACCGTATACACTAGCACTACTAGCAAAAACTATATCATTGCACTTTTCAGCCAATTCTCTTGTATATGCAACATTAGATTGATATATACTATCCCAATCACTACTACTAGTTTTACTGTTAGCGCCAAAGTGCCACAGTGTACAATCTTTAAGATTCATGTTTAGCAGTTCGCTTGGACTAATAAAGTCCATAAACTCTAGTCCCGCTAAGTTAGCTACTTTATTACTACTTAGAGTATCCACACAAACAATGTTTCTAATGTTATTCTTGTTTAAATGTGCTACCATATTGCTACCGATAAAACCAGCCGCACCTGTGACGATATGCATGTTAACTCCTATTTTGTTTAATTATACTGTAGGAAGAATGTCTTGTCAACAATTAACTATAAATATAACTATGTTAAAGTACATTCAAGAATGGATAAAAGACTACAATGCTGTTCAGCGTGAATTCAATGAAATGGGGTACTTTACTATAAGTACATGGTCTGGTTCATGGACTCATATTGATAAAGAAATGTTTAAAGAGTACAATGATAGACAAAAACAAATTTCAAACAGTAATAGCCAACCTAAAGAGTAGTGGCAATTATAGAGTATTCAACGACATACTCAGAGAGCGTGGAGAGTATCCACAAGCAATTTACTACGGTCCTTACAATATTAAAAACATCGTAAACTGGTGCAGTAATGATTATTTGGGTATGGGTCAGCACAAAGTTGTATTAGATGCAATGCACACTGCACTGGATCAAACCGGAGCAGGTAGCGGCGGTACCAGAAACATAGGAGGGACTAGTCATTATCATGTTGCATTAGAATACGAACTGTCGAAATTACACAACAAACCGTCGTCTTTGTTATACACAAGTGCTTACGTTGCTAACGAATGGACACTAATTGCACTTAGTAAAATAGTAAAAGACATTGAATTTGTAAGTGACAGTAAAAATCATGCCAGTCTTATACAAGGTATTAGACACAGTGGTGCACCAAAGCATGTGTTTGAACACAACGATATGGATAGCTTAGAACAAGCACTAGCACAAGTGCAAGGTACAGCCTGTATTGTGTTTGAAAGTGTATACAGCATGGATGGATATACTAGCAAACTACCGGAAATAGTTGCACTTGCTAAAGAATATCAAGCTATAACATATTGTGATGAAGTACATGCTGTTGGACTATACGGAGATACTGGTGCTGGATATTTGGAAAAACTTGGATTACAAGACCAAGTAGACTTTGTAAATGGTACACTTGGCAAAGCATTTGGTTGCCAAGGTGGATATATTGCAGGTGACGATGTTGCTATAGATGCAATACGAAGTGTAGCAAGTGGATTTATTTTTACCACAAGTTTGAGTCCTGTTATATGTGCAGGTGCATTGAGTAGTATAAAATATTTGCGTAGTGAGCATGGAGTAGAGTTGCGTGAACAACATCAGAATCGTGCAATAAGACTAAAGAAAATACTAAGACACAAAGACATAAACATGATAGAAAATGATACACATATTGTTCCTGTTGTAATAGGAGATCCTGTGCGTTGTAAACAAGCCAGTGACACATTACTAAATGATCATAACATTTATGTACAGCCAATTAACTATCCAACAGTACCAGAAGGTACAGAACGTTTGAGATTTGCACCAACACCAATGCACAGTAACGCAATGATTAGTGATCTTGCAGAAAAATTAGAGGAAGTATTATGAGCGAAATATGGGATAAACTTATCGATTGCGAACAAAAGATTATTGCGAAATGTGCTAGTTTAGGCAAAGAAAATTTTGACGATCCAGAGTTCGATTGGCTTAACAAAGTATACCAAGGTGAACATTTTAGACGAGCACATATAGATAGTGTAGATGCCAGAGACTCAAAAGGATTGTATATGACTCATATATGTGTATTTCCAAACTTTGATAATGATGCACCTATATATGGTTTTGATATTATAGCAGGTAAAAACAAAGTTACTGGTGCTTTCCATGACTATTCACCTACTGTAGATTGGGAACATTCTATGTGTCATTTGTTTAGAGATTGTGTGCAAGATTTAGAATGGAAGAAAGAACGTGAACTTCCTCCATGGGCACAAGCAATATTCAGTAAACATATGGTAGCCGCAAGTAATGTAAAAGTAGATGAAATGGATCAAGTTGTTACTATGGCATTGGATAACTTAGATATGTACTTTGAAGAGTTACCTAAACACACTAGTAATACATTAGATGTAGATCAAATTAAACGTAAACAAAACAGATACTGTCACTATCAAAAACAAAACCCACATACACCCAAAGCTATGGAAGCACTAGGATTAGATCCAGCTGACATTAAACACTTTATTCAGGATTGTCTGTTTCCTGAAGTTTGTTAGTAAGTTTTAATAATTTGCTATATTCAGGAAGATACAAGTATTCAATATCACTTTCTTGAAGTGTCCATAATGCATCTCCAAGAGTCTCAACCAAAGGTTCACCACCTAAGTTAAAACTCGTATTGAATACAATAGGTATACCTGTACGCTCTTTCCAAGCACTAATCAAATCATAATAGTTAGGATTTTCTTCTCTAGTAACAGTTTGAATTCTACATGTATGATCTTCATGAATAATGCTAGGTATCTTTTCTTCGATACCTGGTTGACAATTTACAGCATACATCATATGTGGAGTGCTTTCCATACCTCTTAGATCAAACCATTCATGCACATCATCTTGTAGTATACTACCTGCAAATGGACGGAAGTATTCTCTGTGTTTTACACTGTTAACAAAATCTTTGCCATTGGGATCCGTTGGATCATATAGAACACTACGATTACCTAATGCTCGAGGACCATTTTCACAACGTCCTTGAAATATTGTAACAATATTTCTCTGTTCAAGTAAATCAACTACTGTATTGTTATCTGCATCCTCGACTGTTGCCCCATATTGTTCTGCTAAAGAATTAATATCTTCGTTGCTATAATTGTATTGTGGGCCTAAGTACAAGTCCGGTTTAGATTTTTCTTTTGACTTACTGTGATGATGATGCCAAAGAAGTGCCGCTCCAATACTTGTTCCTGCATCATTACTAATAGGTTCTACATATATGTTGATACCTTCATCTTTAAGTGCTTCCAAATAATAATAGTTTGCAACACAATTTAGCCCATACCCTCCGCTAATAACTACATTTTTCTTACCTGACATCTCGACTGCTTTACGGATTAGCTTTACCATTTCATCTTGCGTTTGTGTTTGTACCGCATATGCCATATCTCTTCGATTTTGTAAAAGTGTTTGATCACCTTCACTGTTATATTCTAATTCTTCATATAGTCCGGTATTAACTCTTGCACTATTTGGATATGTAGGTGTAAATATATCACGTTTTGATAATGAAGTCTCTCCAGGGTAAGTCTGGAATAAGTTAGGTATATTTTCGTTTGGCTCTCCGTACGGAAATAACCCCATTGTTTTTCCAGCTTCGATAGCACCAAATCCACAATACTCTGTAACTGCTTCATATGTTTTTACAATTCCAGCTCTATCAGTTACAAGAATATCAATATCTTCGTGATTAATTATTGGCTCGTTGACTCTTGCAGTTATATTACTAGCCACATGTATATCATTAGTACCCATATGCTTCCACATTGTATTAAAGTCTGAAGGATAGTCACAATCAATTATTGATTCTACTTCCCAACCTGTAGTAGTGAATCCACTATTGTTAAGTTCAAAAAATGTTCCAGCACCGTCAACAATAAGTGCAACTGCACTATCAAACCCACTACGATAAAAAGCACAACTTGCATGTAATTTATGATGTATTGTGCTAAGGTCTTTAACTTGGGGGTGTTTGTAAATATTAGCTTTTCTGTTAATTAATCCTAGCTTGCGAGCCATTCCTGTGTAAACATCATCTCCTGTAAAGTCTATTTTACCAGCAGTATCATCTAATGTTTGAGTATGTGCAATTAATAGATAATCAACCTTATCTGTATAGTCTAACGTTTTCACCATAGCGGCAAATGGGCCGCCGTCATATTTTTGTCTAGTTAATCGTTCTTCTTCAATAGCAAAGACAATCTCACCGTCTTTAAGTAAACATGCTCCTGCGTTATGGCCACGAGCAATAGCCAGAATATATCCTGTATTCAATACACTATCTCCAATTTCTATCTTTTAGTTTTTTTCGATTTTGTTTTGTTTGCCAGTGGAAATTGCAATGGCTGTTTGTTTTGTTGTAATAGAGGAATAGGAATTGCTGGTTTTGCAGTATCTACTTTTTTAGCTCTACCTACTTTATTTAACACTGAATCGACAATGTTTTTAACTTGATCATTATCCAATACCATAAGATCTTCATTCTTGCGATTAGCATCAAAGTCCATTTGTATTCTAAAAGGATTATAGACTCTACCTTTATCTAAACCGTTGTCAATAATAGTAAAATCTTTATTGTCTGGGTATGAAATATTCTCAGGATATGTGCTACCAATAACAACTGTAGCAGGTTTATTTAATGCATGTGCATAATGTTGTCCCATACTATCACAGCCTAAAAAGTAGTCACACATTTTTATAATACCCATCCATTGGAGTATATTTGCGTCTGGTATAGCAGCTCCCATATTTTCCTGTACTGGTATTTTAATATTAGACATCATTATAACTGCGGCATGTTTACTAAGTTGTTTTGTAATTTCAATAATGTCTTTAACATCAAAACTACGACCGCTATCATCAATAATAAATTCGCCTTCAGCTTTAGCACCACTACCCAAAGGTTGAAAAACAACTAATTTGTTTTTACCTGTTTGGCGTTTAACTTCCTGGACTAGGTTGTATCCGTATGCTTGATCTTGTCTAGATATCTCCAAATTAAAAGTTTTGGTTTCTGGAATATTATCTTTATCTTCATTTATTAGCATATCAAATGCTTGGATTAAGTTACATTTTTGATTGAAATACGCATTCAGTCGATAAGGTTCAAGTGTTAGTAGTTCTCTATCTCTAAGTTTATCTTCAAATAATCTTTTGTGACCAACACTGTATGCATTGCTTCTAACACTACTAGTTAAAAATAATTCGTCCCATCCTTCAGAGATAATAATTAAATCAGGGTCTACATTTTTCTTATAGTGTTCTAGTGCGGGGATGGCACATAACACTCTGCCTGCGCCCCCGTTAATAAAAAAGGCTTTTTTCAATTTATAAATTCTCCGCTTTTGTAGAGTATGTTTACTATACTGCTAACAGCATAACACTAATAGCAGACGATGTCAACAATTATGTTGTGATTTATTCAACAGGAGATGCGTTTGGATCAGATCCTTGTAATGCAGCAAGTCCTGCCTCAGTAATTTCTTTATGTCTTGCTACCAATTCCATTGGAATCTTTGGTGCTTCTAACTCAAATGGATTTTGATTTGTGAATTTCCATGGTGTAGCAACTTTAACACGATAAAGTTCAAGTTTTGCTTTATAATCTGTTAACAATGCTTCTTCAGCAGTTGGAAGTGAAAACTGGTCAACAACTTCAACAAACATATCTGCTTTAGCAATATATGTTCTCATTTTAGGACTCAGTGGATCTCGTAAAAGCGGTAGTAGTACTGGATTGCCATCACCTTGTTTACCGGTGCCACCACTCTCTAATTCCCAACTCGCAAACTCTTTAGTATCTACATCAACAACACAGTTGACTTGCCAGAACCAATCATGTATTGTGGTGTTATTTTGAACTTGGTATACTGTACCATCGTCGAGTGTTTCTTCGTCGAATGTTGCTTCGAGGTCATATGGTCTACCGTAGAGTAAATCTACAATAGGTAATAATTCTGGATTGTCTGTAACATTTACCTCAGTTGTTTTTTCATTATCATACACAGGGCCGTCCAATTTTTGTGTGTATGGTTGAGCTATTGTGTTACCTTCACCCGGATGAGGTATAGTAATTTTACACACTTCCGGACCTCTATAAGTGAATGTCATTTCCCGATTGTCAGACCAATCATCAACATACTGTTCATTGGGAACTTTGACTGTATATTCTTTAACTACATCTGCCATTAATTTTTCCTTATCTTTGCTATGTTTAGCTTTCTACTTGTATTTAGCTCCATGAGATCTGTACCATTCCGCCTCTACCTGTATCACCTTTGTGCGTATTTGATCCGCCCATAACGTGAGTATATGCTCCGCCATATCCTGGATGCCAGTCCCAAGAGCCAGTAACAGTACATCCGCCACAGCAAGATCCACTATCATAATATGCACAATAGCAGACGCTTCCATTACCTGGTTTGTTCCAGTTTAATCCGGTATCAGCATCGATAATTGGATGGGCTGTCATTCGTCCATAATGGTTAGTATCAAAGCATCCGCCGCCATGTATTCCTCTGTGTGTTCTTTGTACTTGGTCAATAGCATTTCTATTGCTACAAGCACACGAACAAGGGTTTTGATAACAACAGTTTGGATATACTCCTATCATACCACAAGTATCACAGCTACCACCGTGACAATATTCGCCATAGCTACACCAACATGAACCACCTTGAGAGCAGTAAAAGTTTTGGAATCTATAGCAAGCTGAACCTAACCCAATTTCACATCTTGTAAGGTTCATATTATTACAATTTTCAGTATAACATCCTGCACCGTCTGCAAATAGACAGCAAATACCTGGACCAGTTACTCCACTGGCGCAACCGCAACCAGTAGTATCGTTACTACAACATCGTTTGTTACAACTACATCCAGCACATACTGTGTATGATTCTCCTGGTGTAGCATCCATTGTCATTTCGGCATAAGCACCAGTTGAACCCCAGCTCTGCCCACCACAGCAACAACCCGGGTTACTTCCGTGACCTGCACCCCAAACTTGAAATTTAACTCTAGTTACTCCACTTGGAACTGTCCAAGTACATGAAGCTCCATATCCGCAGACCCATGTTTGTCCACTACCACAAACTTTTAGATAGTTAGTGTTTGATATCCTAGCGCCTTGTATTTCTCCACCACCGCCGAGTCCATACCAATTTGTTTTTACATCTGTATTTCCTTCAGCAACAAAAATTGATTTAAGTTCTAAGTATGAATAATAGATCTGGTCTAATAATAAAGCGGTATCTAAACTATAAAGCTCATTTATATACTTCATTGCTTGGGTATTAATTACTCTAATATCATCTACTATATCTTGCTGATTTACAGCAGTACCGCTGCCGCTTCCTACTAGAACAGTACCATCCATCCATAAGTTATTAGTATTTGGACTGCTAACACCACAGTTAGTACTACTTCCAAAGTAGTTACAAGTACATCTAGATATTTTGTTCGTATGAGATAAATCACACAAAAAACTTGAAGAGGACCCACCACTTGTAGTATATGGTCCAACAGTTGGAGAAGCTTCAATAGCAGCCTTTACAACATTTGTAAGGGTGTCTCCTACCATCTCTGTATAATTATATCCACTTGAACTATTTGCAATAGCTGATTTAACTTGTTCTACCGCATTTTGTACTAATATATCTGCCATATTTTATCTTTCCTAATTATATTTAGCTCCATGAGATCTGTACCAGTCCGCCTTTGCCAGTATCACCTTTATGTTGATTTGTTCCGCCCATAACATGAGTAAATGCACCGCCATGACCTGGATGGTGATTCCATGTGGTTCCATTACATCCGCCACAGCATGTTCCACTTGAGAAATTTGTACAATAACAACCATTACAAAACAGTTTTCCTGTGTCAGAGTCAATAACAGGAGGTCTAATATGAGTTCCGTAGTTATTTGTATCTAAACAAGCACCTCCGTGAATTCCTCTATGACCATGTTGATCACCATGTGTTGGATTTCTATCGCTACAAGCACAAACACAATAACACGAATTGTTGTCACAGCAAGCCGGATATACTGGAATCATACCACAAGTGCTGCAACTATTGTCATAACAATATTCACCATAGCTACACCAACATGGTCCTGAAGTTGTACAGTATGGGTTTTGAAATCTTTGACATGCACTGTAACCAAAACAACATCTCATTGCGTTATGTGATCCACAGTTAGCATTATAACAATGTCCTCCATCTGCTTTTAAACAGCAAATACCTGGACCAGTTACTCCACTCATACATCCTTCGCCTGGGCTTGTATTACTACAACACCATCTTTGACAACTACAACCTGCACATACTGTGTATGTTTCTCCAGCAGTCACGTCTATTGTCATTTCGGCAAATGCACCTGTATGACCGCTTGCGTCACCGCCACAGCAACATGCAGGGTTTGATCCCATTCCAGCACCCCATACTTGAAATTTAGCTCTAGTTGCTCCACTTGGAACTGTCCAAGTACATGAGGCTCCAACACCACATTTCCATTCGCTCCCACTACCACAAACTTTTAGATAGTTACTGTTTGAGAGTCTAGAACCTTGTATTTCTCCACCACCGCCAATTCCATACCAGTTTTGTTTTATATCAGCTGACAAGCTATCTGAATAATATGTTACATATCCAACATATATATCTTTTGCTATTTGTGTTGTATCTGTACCATATACAGTTTCTAGTAGAGTAGTACTATCTAGGGCAAATATTTTGTCTCGAATAGTTGTTATTGTAGCTGATGCACCGGCACCAGGAAGTACTGAACCGTTTCTCCAGCCGCTATCAGGATTTGTATAACATGTACTACTCGTTCCTGATCCTGAATAGTTACAGTTACAATGACTTAAACAACACCACTGTGAAAGAGTACATATTGGAGTACCGCCGCCACCGCCAGCTACTGTATATGGCCCGTCAGTTGCGTTAGCCGCTATTATATCACCTATATATGCTGAAATGCTTTTGCCTAATACGCCTACATAATTTACACCAGTTCCGCTTGCTGCTATAGTATTAGCTACTTCTTGAACCGCATTTTGTACTAATATATCTGCCATATTTTACTTTCCTATTTCTTACTTTTATTTATACCTATGTCACAACTACTGTCTGCACAAGATTATTTGAGTCATATGTTATATCAACAGTTTGTTGAGTTCCGTTAGCTGATGTTTCTACATACTGTGTTATATTATTTCCTGTATACACAATGCTAGTATATGTCACTCCTTCATTGACTGCGCCTGTCAGTTGTCCAGTACCATTTCTAGTAACATTAGTAATATCAAATGCCTTAGCTAATGCCGCTACACTAATTGCTGCAATAGCAACATCTGTTTTGGTATCTACATAAGTTTTAACGGCTTGTTCTGTTGGAACCGCAGTATTACTATTACCAGTTAATGCACCATCACTACTAAATTCGTTAATACTTTCACCTAACTGTGCACCAATACTACCAAGTCTCAAACTTGTAAGTCCTGCTAGGTCAAATGCACTAGCATCCAATGTAGCTCTACCTGTAGCTTGGTCAACCCTAAAGTAACTACCAACTCTAAAGTTACCGTCTTGGTCTGTACTTACATAGTAAACACGACCTGGATAGTTTTCTGTAACTTCTCTACCTTGTGCTGCATCTTGTGTTGGCACACCAGGATAGTTAGTAGTGTCTTTTTTACCTGTACCAATACTTAGGAAGTCATGTCCTGTTAATCGTACTTGGCTATATCTATATCTAATATTAAATCTTTGTCCGTAGTAAGTATGATTAGTGTTTTGTTTCGCAGTAGCTAATGTAATAGTACATGTACCACCTTGAGTATCATTAGCTTCTTTAACATATCCACTTACACCTGTAATAATGTATGTCAACGAATCAGCACCTGTATTACGCTCTGTTGGAATATCTGCATTATCTGCTGGATTCAAAGTAGGCGCTGTGATAAATTCTACACTACCGCCTGCAATAGGTTCATGACTTAGTCCACCTAGTACCATTGCAAATCCAAACTGTCCTTGGTTTGCTGGATCAGCAGTATTTGTTAGTGTTGCAAACTGTCCGTCTTGTGCAGTAATAACAGAGTTATTAGCAAACGGATAAGTTCTCGTACCATGTACTTGTTCTCTAAATGCATCTGCTGTACTATGTTGTGTTGTAGTTTCATACTTAATTGCAGGATATACTCCAATTGGCTTAATACATTCACTTGTTGAACTTACAAATGTATGAACATAAGTTTCTGCTCCTGTTGCAACTCCAACATTAACTGTAATTGTATTTGAAGTTACAGCAAGAATTGGTATGTATGTTTGAAATACGCCAGTACTGCTAGCTTTTGGGTATGCAATTTGTAAGGTGTCACCATCTGAATCACAAGTAAATGTTAAACTTTCATCATCTAATTTTATATACGAGCCTAGTGCTAAATTGTGTGTTCCAATATCTAGTACCATAACACCTGTTGCAGGATTGTATTGAGCGCCACCAGCGTTTTGTACTGGAGTGTATCTCTTCCCACCGCCCATTCCAGAATGGTTAACACAAACTGCATATAAATCTACAGTACTTCCTACAACTCTAACTTCTCTAGCAGTTGCCGCTGCAAATCCAGTTGTGTATTGGGTTAAGTCAGTTACTTTTACACCATCTAACCAATATTCAACACATGCACCAGTTAGTCCAGTCGCTGCATCTTTAGTTACAGTATGCTCTGAACCACCGTTATGTATACCATCAGCAGTAGTACTAAAGTAAAGTGGATGGGTAAGATTAGATGCATCATTTTGTTCAAAAATGTACATTCTATGCTTAGTATCCATCTTAATAGCTTGAGATTCTTGTCCATTAAAAAGAAATCTATTTCCATGTCCGTTGTTATATACTGTTACTTTAAGTGTTTGTCCTGCGTATCCATGTTGAATATCATTTAAAACTAATCTCTGTTTTGTTGCAGGGTTGAGATTTGTTTGAATATTAGCAACTTTAGCTGTGTGTTTTGTTGTTAATAAATTAGCTCCTGTTAACACAGTACCATTAAGAATTCTAGTAGCACTACCACCACTAGTATAAGCAGTAAATCCAGTACCATCAACTGTAGTAGTAAGTCCAGCATCACTATACAATTCAACTGTGTTTGCTGTTACGTTATTTGCATAATAATTATTGCCATTAAGTTGTGTCATACCTGCAACGCCAGTAACGTTTTGAATTAGTTGCCCATTTGAATAACTGTGTCCTGTCATTGTAACAATAACAGGATTACTACGAGTGGCGTCTGTTATTGTTTCAGTAACAAACCCCCATCCTGCAAGTGATCTTGTATCTAAATAGTTACTCATATCTGAGTTACTACAAAGTCTAAAAGTAGTTGGAGTAACTATATCTGAATACCATGTTCTGTTGTACATACTTGCTGTACCATGACTACCTAAAATTTCTTGCCATGCTGATTGTGCAACTGCTGCAAATGCAAAATCTTGTCCTTCAGCTAGTCCGTGTGGACCACCTTTTGTTGCTGTGCCACCGCTAGTATATGCAGTAAATGCACTAGTGTCAACAATGCTAAATGAGTTAGCGTCTATAACTGTAATTGTATAACTATTTCCATTAACTTCTGTCATACCAACTACTGTTGCAAATGCAATACTATCACCTGTTGAAAATCCATGAGCTGTAGCTGTTACTACACCCGGACTAGCCGCTGTAATTGCTGTTACTGTAGCAACTGATTCTGTTGTAATAAGTGCTTGTTGGTCAATACTAATAGATGTTAAAACAACACTTGTATCAGCAACTGCACCTGTTATCGAATCTCCTACAGTAAATCCGTCTGTTGTGTTAAGTGAGCCAGTTACATATTCAACTGTATCACCATACATATATCCACTAAGTGGATATTCTAAAGCATCAAAACCTTGTGATATCGCTCCGTATTCTCCGTAACTGTTATTACCGTTTAGAGCACGAATCTTACCTCCGCCTGTTGCGGCATAACCGTAAGTGTTGTAGTATGTAAAACATGAAACAATTTCACTAAGACCATTGTCTTTAATCCAAAATCCTACACCACCATCGTGTACTTGCGTAAATGTGTGAAACACCATACTACCCGCTGTACCTGCAGCAACAACTGATCCATCAACAATAGCACCAACACCACCCGAGCTAAAAGCACTTGATTCTTTAATGTATGGAGATTTAGCTAATGTAGCACCGGGTTCAATTCTAAAGTAACAACCTTTAACTGTTGAACCAGTGATATCACTTGGAGTAGTATCAACAAAGCCCGAAAGACCTCTACAAAGAATTCCTTCAATCATCGTACCACTGTTCACATAAAACATTGTAGCTTCGGCGTTAGGTGTTACTCCGTCATCGCTGATTCCAATTCCAAATCCATTATCATTTACTGTATCTGGTTGAAGAATACAGTTACGCTGTCCGTCACCAACAATAGTAGTATCAATTGGAATGTGAATCGGAAGTTGTTCATTGTATGTACCATCTTTAATAAAAATTGTAGCAGGAGCTCTGTTTGTAACATCTGCATTAATATAGTCACAGGCATATCTCAAACTTGCAAATGCATAGTCAATAGCTTGACCGTGATTGACATCATCTGCACTACTAGTTGTATCTTCAGCTACATAATAAATCTTATCATTTGCATTTGCAAACTGCCAACTGTAGTTTATACCATCTGGAGTTTGTAGATACTTACCAGCTTGACCAGTAGTCGCTGGAAGAACATAACTAGCACCAACAACAAAGCTATTCCACAATCCGTTGCCGTTATCAATAAAAAAGTCACTACCTGCGGTATGATCTGACACACAAATATATGTACTAACACTTTCACTAACAATATCATCTTTAATATATTGTGTACCTGTTGCCCATGCACCTACATAACGTACTCCACTATTAAACTTTGTCCATTTACTTGCGGTTAAGTCAGTATTAAATACCCCCGATGTGTGACTAATTGCAACAATATAAGTGTTACCGCCATAGCTAACAACATCGTTTATTGCATAAAAAGTTGCTGTTACCCAGTCACCTCTACTGTTTACACCAGTTGTAAATTCTTTCCAAACACCTGGATTTGTATCTGGAGAGAAATTTGAGTTATCACTAATTGCTTCGTATGTATTACCGCCAAATCTGACAGTTTCGCCAATTAGATAAGTTGCACTATTGCTCCATACACCTCTAAAATAGTTACCTTGACTAAACAGTTCAAAGAATCCTACGTTAGTAGGTACGTTTCCAGTTGACTCAGCAATACAACGATATATGTTTGCACCATATGCTACTAAGTCTCCGGGTACATAGGTAGTTGCAGCATTATATACACCTTCTGGGCTAATACCTTCAACAAATTTTTCCCAATATGTTGCATTTGTTGGTAGATTTCCTGTTGAATCTTGTTTGGCAATATAAACTTGTGCACCATACTTAACAACGTCATTTGCTTGGTAAGTTGTAGTATTAGCATAAACGCCTTCCCACTGAATACCGTCTGCAAATTGACTCCAGTATGTTGTATTTGGAGGAACTTGACCTTGGCTGTCTGCTATAGCAATATATATTACCCCACCGTGTGCAACACCGTCGCCTACTCTATATGAGATTCCGTTCTGCCATTCTTGTCTAAACTTAAATCCTTCTACCATCAGTACCCAATATGCCGGGTCTGTTGGGAGGTTACTTGCTGTTCTTACTACATTGCTGTAGACATATACGTTACCACCATACTTTACGATATCATTGACTTCGTAAGTAGTGGCTGCGTTCCAATCTCCTGCAAAGTGAAATCTTAATTTACCAAGGTCTAATATTGTTGCCATCTCTCGATCCTATACTTTATATACTGTTATTTATGTCAGAAACTTCATCTGCAAATGTCCAGTATTATGATTGAAATCAAACTCAATAGCATCGATACTCCAGAAGTGTTGTTTGTAATCATCGATACCAAAATTGTCAGGTTGAGGTAGCACAATCGGATCTTCGTCGTCTGCTCTAATAATTTCTACTGTGCAATCACCTGTCGCTGGATCCAGTTTAAAACCATAAAAAGTTTTATCGCCATATTGTGTTCCTGTGTATATTCCGCCTGTACTGTCTGTTCTATTTACATTTGTTGTCATGAATTTGCCTCATCCAATAGACTAACATTTATAGTAAATGCGTCTGATTTGTCTGCTTGTGCTATTAGTTTATCCCCATTCAATAGATAAATCTTATTATCCTTGATAAGGTCCACTGTTTCGTTAGGGAAGAGTTTTGTTTTATATGCTACATGAGTAACAGTAGCATCCGCATGTTCTATTTTAACTGTTATACCCATTGCACTACCATACACATTTGCAACATATACGCTATGTAAAAAGTGTTGTCCTGTACCACATGTAACAAGAGTTGTTCCTGTAGTTGTGTTTAGTGTTGATGCTTTATATGTGGTAAATGTAGGCATGTTCTTCCTTATCTGCTATAGTTATTTATTAAAAATCTAACAGAGCGAAGAGCCCGCCACCACCACCACCGCCACCACTTATAGTACCTGGCTGAAACGTACTAGTTGCTGAATTGAATATCAGAACTTGACCATCAGTCACACCAGTTGTGGTAACGTCATTTAAATCTCCAATATTTGAAGCGGCTGTACCTGGTACAAACTTTGCACCGTCCCATACAATAGTTTGTCCAGTTGTGGGAGCAGTTGTAGTTGTATCAACATCAGTTAGATCGTCTATGCTCATACCGTCAATGGTTGCAAACAATGACTTGTTCATTGTCCAACGATCATTTGGTGCATCGTATGTAAATGTTGCATTTGCCCCATCTACTGTGAGTCCTGCACCGTTTGCCGCGGCAGCATTGGCTGCACCACTAGCTATAGTAATATTAAGGTCATCTACGTCTAATTGGGTACTATTTATAGTAGTGGTTGTACCATCCACTTGTAAGTTACCCTTTATTTGTAATAATCCAGTTGCGTCACCTATAGCGGCAGGATCTAACACCATTGTTGCTGGACCTCTAAGTTCTCCTGCTAGTGTAATTGTGTTGAGGAACAAATCGTTTGAAATTTGTGTATCGCCACTACTAGGATCGTGATCTATATTGGTTGCAAAACTACCTAATTCAAAATTCTTACTTGTTGGCATTGTTATTCTCTCTTTCTATCAATGTAAATCTACCCAACTACCATTCGCAAAAACTTGAGCTTTGTTTGTAGTGGTGTTATAAATCATATCACCATCAGCTGCTGATATTGAATTTCTGTTTGTGGTTGATATATTATACAATCTTAAAGGACTCTGATCTACATATACTCTACTACTAGAATCGGCTCGCAATGTAATACTACTCGCACTAGTAATAATTGGTGAACCAGATTGACTACTAGTTAGTGTACCGCTTACTGTTACATCGTCATCTAGTGTAATTGTTGTTCCACTACTAGATAATGTACTACCGCTGAAACTAATATCACCAGTACTTCCACCGCCTCCGCCGCCTGCACCAATAATGTTAATAGTTCCGAACATAGCACTATGAGCTGAACATTGATAATAAAGTGTGTCGGGTGCATTCATAGGAACTTTGAATATAAGTTCGCCTGATTGATTTCCATTACCTGTAACGCCGATAGTATATTGATTGCCGGTTCCGGACCCAGCTTGTGTTTTAATATAAAAAGGATGTCCATTTGCATTTAATGCAAATTTGTAAATATCTCCTCTTTTTAAATACAATATAGGATTGTTTACAGTTGATGGAAAATATACTTGTGAACTATCACTGAATACATATGCACCTGCGCCAGCGTTTGAAACATTAAAAGTATGCTGAATTGTTGCGTTAAGATTTCCTGTTATAGTAACACCAGTAGTTGTAGTTGCAAGTCTTTGTGTATTTTCACAAAATAGTAATACGTCTTTACCAGTTACACCAGTTTGGATAAAAATATCACTAGCAAAATCTATCAACTGAAAAGTTTCGCCTGTAGCCAAAGAAATATCTAAGTCTCTAACACTTTTAATTGTGTTTTTGTTAACACTAGAATCATGGTAGATGGACAGATCTACGCCGGCACCAAATGTAAGAGTATCATCAGTGCCAGGAGTCGCACTATCGCCAAATGCAATATTTTTTCCGTTTGTATCTAAGTTACCACCTAGTTGCGGTGTTGTGTCATCGACAACATTACCACCCGACGCTGCCCATAAATAATCAGAACCAGACCAACTTAGTACTTGCCCTGTTGTAGCACTACTACGATTTAAGTGTGTATCAACACTACTATTAGTATATCCATCTGTAATTCCATAACCACTAATTGTTGTAGGAGTACCAGTAATTGTTGACCATGCTTGATTGTGTGCAACTGGTGCAAAACTTGTTGGGATACCACTTAGTGAGTTGTATGCTCCGTCGAATAATGTTGGCTTACCTGTTAAACTATTGTATGCACCATCGAACGCATCAGTAATTCCGTATCCTGCTATTGTTGTTGGTTTTCCTGTTAAACTTGCAAATGATTGTGCTGGTACACTTGTTAAAAATGAACTCGTGTCTGGCGGGGTATATGTGAACACACCTGTTACGTTATTGTAAGAAACATCGCCATCACCACTTGCAGTACCTTCAGTACCAACGCTTAGATCTGTTAGTGCAATACCGGATCCACCGCCTCCGGTTGCATCTGCGGCTGGCGCCCATTCCGTACCAGCCCACTTAAGAACTTGTCCAGTATTTGGTGAAGTTGTACTTACGTTAGTTAAATCTTCAAGAGCTGTTGCTCCGCCTCCACCGCCTCCAGCACTATCAATGGTAAGACTATTAGCTACATCATTGTATGTAAGTGTAATATTTGTGCCAGCTACTAATAAGTTGTTTACTTCATCTTGAATGTTTTCAGGGTTCTGATAGAGATTTGTTGTACCTTCAGGAATATCATCACTATCAAATGCAGTGTTCACACGAATCATTGCTTCCCAAGCGGTAGCAGATGAATTGTACTGCCAACCTCTACCTAGTGCTATGAATGTTTGTCCGTTAACTGGATTTGAAGGGAAATTTATTGACATGTTATTACATTATGCTCCTGTGCCACTGTTTAGTGTTTTTACAAGTGTAGCTAGTCTATCAATTGCTGACTCAATGGTTGTTGGGGCGGTGCCACTCCAATCACTAGGTGTAGTTGGTGTATAGAGAAAACTGTTAGCTTGTAAGTTACCTGATGCATCAACAGTAATTAATGTATGGTTTGTTAATCCTAGTTGTGGAAGTGTAATAGCAATTATTTCTCCAGTAACAATAATATCAATTTGATCACCATTACCTGGTGTTCCTACAAATGTTACTATGCCACCTGTTTCAGTATAATCATTTGTTCTCTGCATTAACACACCGTTTAAGAACACCATACTAACTGTTCCATCACCAACGTTTGCATTAAATGCTTGTGTAGATCCATTTGCTGTAAAGTTTACTGGAATAAAACCTGTGTCAGCACCACTAACAACAGATACCCATTCACCGCCTGTGTATACATAAAGTTCAGCAGTAAAACCTGTATCAAACCAAAGGTCACCTGCATTAACACCTATTGTTGGTGCGTTGTTTTGATAAAATGCTGTTCCGCTACCACTAGCAATAGTTTGAAATGTTACAGTGCCATTTGCACCTGCTACTGGTACTTGTCCGGTAGTACCTCTTGTGGGTGGTAGTTTATAAAAACTTGAACCGTTGGGATCACCAATGATAAAGTCTCCGTTAGAATCTATCATTGCTCTATCTGCACCTGCTGTGCTAAATCTTATTTTATTTTCATCTGGCGAGGCTTCTACTTTTACAAATGTATTATTATCAGCATCAATAATAGCATCTGTGTCTGATCCAACTATTGTGATTGTTTTAGTTGCACCTGTACCTGTTGCTGTAACACCAGGGCCTACAAAGTTAAGTGTTGTAGCGGATGTAGTTAAGTTTGAACCTTCTTCTTGTACTGTAATTTGTCCACCAACAGTACTCCATGCATAGTCTGCGCCATCATATATAAGTGCTTGTCCTGTTGTAGCACTACTACGATTTAAGTGCGTGTCAACATCTGCATCAGTATATCCAGCATTGCTTACCCAGTCATAATCTGTTCCGTCCCAACTAAGTACTTCTCCAACTGCGGCTGTCGCAACATTTAAATGTGTATCAACTGCGGCATCATCATAACCACTTACACTTACATCAAATCTTACTAAATCATTGTTAGGATCTGTAGTAATTGTAATACCATTGCCTGCTTGAAAAGTAAGTGTATCTGCTACATTATCAGCAATAATATTATTTTGACCACTTACTGCAATTTTATCAAACAAGTTTTGTGCAGATCCACCACCGCCACCTACTGTTGAAATTGTAATTTCGTCTGATGTAGCGTTTGTTGAAATAGCAATTCCTGTACCAGCTACAAGTGTAAGTTCATCGTTATCACTATCAGCTACTACATCTGCTGAACCGTTTACTTTAATAGTGCTGAATGTATTTGGTGTTGCACCTACTAATACCCAAGCTGTACCATCATATATTTCTGCTTTACTGCTGGTTGTACTAAAACGTAACATACCAGTTTGTACAGTACCTGGACGTTGTGCAGTTGTTCCTTGTGGTAGAATTAAAGAACCTGTATTTGTACTGTTATCAAATGTTCCTGATAAAAATATATTTTTCCATAATTTTGTAGAGCTACCTAAATCATAGCTATCTGTAAGGTTTGGTATTAAGCTATTGTTAAATTCTGAATTAATATTGATGCCATCTGTATCAGCATCTCCTAATGTAATGTTTCCTCCTAGTACCAAATTACCTTTAATTTCAGCATCACCCTCAATAGTAAGTTTGCCAGTGTTATCAATACTAACACGTTCTGTTCCGCTTGTAAAAAATTTAATAGTATCATTGTCTAATGGGTTATCAACTTCAATGTATGTGTCTTGATCGGCATCAATGACACCGCCAAGTTGTGTCCAACTATTTCCGTTGTATCCTTCGAATCTGTTTAATTGTGTATTAAATCTAATTTGACCAGTAGCAGATGCTCCAGGTCGTTGAGCGGTATTACCCACGGGTATTCTAATACTACCATTTGTATTGATAGTTAAAGTGCCGCCACTACTTGTGGTGATTCTTTCTTGTTGATGATCTAAATTTAGTGCCATGCATGTCTCTCACAACTGTTTTATGTATTTAGTTGTTTGAGACCGCCATTTGTTGAAAAAGTTTAGTAGCAAAGTCAAAACAGATTTTAGCTTCATCTGCCATACTATCATCTAATCTTGTGCGAATTCTATCTTTGAGTACATCTACATCATCGTCAAATTGATACATAGTACCCGATCCTGGAATTTTTCTAGCAATCATTTGACCACCACTGAGATCACCCATATGACGCACATATATGTGTGCCATAAGTTTATCAGGATCATCTTTTATACTCATAATATGATCCATATATTCTTTTACAACAGGGTGTATTGTAGGTCTATAGTCATCAAATTGTTTTTCAAGTTCAAGTATATCTTGGTGTATTTTAGGTGCAACGATTATATCAGTTAAATCATGTAGTCGTGAAAATTGTTCTAGTAAATTATATTGAGGGTGTTGATTATGTAAGAACTCACAATAGCGTTTAGCACTAATGCCTCCCATAAGTTCTTTCACAAAATCTTGCCTCTCAGCATTTTTGTGATGTTCCCAAGTTAGTTTTTTAAGGTTACTCATACTTTAATGTAGCACACTTCTTAAATTTGTCAATCTCTTTGAATATCAAAAGAACCAGTAATACTTATACCATTACCTAAGGTAACTTCTTTTGTAGTTATCTCTTTGGTAGTATGACCGTATGTACCACCTTGATATATTACTCTTGCTATAGAACCTTGAAGTTTATTATAATCACCGTGTCCTGCATCTGTAGCACCTGCATCTTCTACACCATCATAAAAATCATTTGTAGTATCTTGATTCTGTAGTGTTGCAAGCCAATTTTTAACATCTGTATGTGTCCAACCTCTATTGAATTCTAAAATAGTACAAATTAATCCAGCCGCTATAGGACATGCTGCACTAGTACCGCTAAATCTAGTATCTCTACTTTGAGTAGGTGAACCACTTTGTCCATCACTCCAACTTGTATTACTAGTTTTACTTAAATATGTATCATCATATCTAGGAAGATTTGTACCATATGTTCCTCTTGTTGCGGCTAAACTACCATCTCCTGGCGAAAACAAGTCTATTTCATTTCCCATATCGCTATAGTTAACTTTTCTTTCTTTTGTTCCAGCTGCATATTGATCATCTAAACAACCAACATTAATTGTTGCTCTTGCTCTACTACCGCTAGCTACATTAATAGTTCCTTGCATAGCTCCATGAAATTGACAAATATATTTAAAACTTATTCCGCCTGTAGTCGATGGTGTTCGTTGTGTAGGTGTCCAGGTTACTGTGCCGTTTTGTGTGCCTTGTCCTGAAGCTGTAGGATATTGCACTTGATCTCCGGTTCCTGTGCCGGCTCCTGAAGTTTTAATATAAAAAGGATGACCATTAGCATTTACATTAAAGTTTATAGTATCACCTCTATTAATAGTAATAGACGGATTGCTTCCACTTACTGATCCATTTCTATCTGTACCTGACATAGTGTAAGCACCAGATCCAGAATTACCCACACTAATGTTATATGTTATAGCATCGTCAAAGTATGCTCCAGCATCTTGCGGAAATCCTGGTCTATTAGTTGTAGGCATAACTTGATATCCAAATTGAAATACAGATATACCATCTCCAAAATGACCTGTCGAACTAGTATGCCAGTAGTTGTCATAGTCTGGATGATTATATTTGGTTTGTTTTTGATTACTATTACCTGCTGCACATACTGTAATAACACCTGCATCTGTCATTTCTTTAGCAGATACATTTATGCTAGACGGTAAAAACTCACTTTTCATTCTTCCGCCATCGCCTGTGTCACCTACATAACGCATGAACTGTGGTTTGTTACTGTCTGACGTATAGTTTATTCCTGCTGTTGTTCTATGAAACCCATAGCCACTCGTACTAGGTGTTGCTCTATATCCCCAACTATTTGAACTAACAGTCGGGTCTTGTGTTCCATATTTTGTATTCGTAGGCTTTGCTTGATGAAATATTTTTTGAACGTCCCATACTTTTGTAAGTCCAAGTCCGTATCCACTATATCCGTCAATAACCCATTTGTTAGCATTATATGCCCAGCCGTGTGTTCTGCCAAATATCTGACTAGCACATTGAGTACCATGTGTTCCGCTGTATGTAAGTGTATTAAAGTCTCCGTGAGCCCTTAACCTTGTATATGATGTTTGTATTACAACTGTACCATAACTAGAAAATCCAGCACTTCTATTACTGGTGCTTCCCCACCAATCTCTAGCCGCACTTTCTGTTGGCACTGTAGTTCCATCCCATCTAGTTTCTAGTCTACTGCCAGCCGCGGCATCAAACCAATCTGGATCAATATAATAAGGACTATCAAAAACCAAATCTAAACAATCGCATATTCCATCTCCTGGTAGTACATTTCCACCTATATAGTCTGTTGGTGATTCACTAGCTGGTCTATTATTAATAAATTCTATATGACCTATCCAAGAGCCATTATCCATACAAATAACATCAACATCTTTACCTGTTCCATATTTTTTAATATTATCTGTTACTGTTAAAGCATCACTTGACCAAATATCTCTTTTTGCCTTAGGACCATTTTCTCTAGTTGTTCTCAATAGCTGATATCCACATCTACGCAAATCTGCACTAGTAGGATTTGTTGGGAAATCAGCAGAACTAGCAAATTGATTTCTGTGTTTAACTGGTTCGTTATATCTATATGTGTCTGTGATCTCGCAATGCAATTCATCTTCAGGAGGTTGTGGATAATCGTCTGGATTTCTGTCAGGATCTTTATGAATAAATTCTATCTCAGGTTTAGTTTCTAAGTCTGCCGCTTCTTCTTCGCTTAACCAAAATACACCTCTTGTAGGACTGTGTAATATGTCATCAGTTTGATCTACTTCTCTTGCTACATAAGTTGGATCATTTGCATCACGCAAACTAGCGTCCAATGCATCATATTGTTCTTTAGTATGTGTTCCTAAATGATAATGAAATTCTGCCATCTTTTATCCTGTTAAACATATTTATTCACTGTAGTCACAAAAACAGGGCCACTTGGGCCCTGTTCTCTTTTATTAGAATACCTATTAGGTAAACTGTAGTTGGTTGCTAGTAACATTTACTAAGCTGAGGTAGTCAGCAGCATTACCAAGCGAGCTTGCTTGGTTGCTTAGTTCTACATAACCATATCTGGTCATGAAGCTAACTACTGGCTCGAAGCTTGACGGATCAAGCACTGTGCCACTTGACATCAACGGAATGTATGGGCAATAGAACGCTGCTGCGTCTGTTTCTGTTGCACCTTTGTAACCAACGAGCACGTTGTCGTTAGCTGCATACTGGTTTACATAAATTCTCATTGTGCCGTTCAAAGTACCTACAAATTTAGTATTTGTTGGTGCTTCAAATGTGCCTTCAGTTGATCTTGCGAACGCTGAAGTTGTAGCACTTTGTAGTACTGTTAGTACTGTTGGGCTTACAACTGCCCAGTTACCAGCGCCACGTCTTGTTCTTGCGGCGATAGTGTTTGCATTCTTGTTAATAAGAACTGCAAGAGCGGCATGCTCGTCACCTACGAATGTAGCTGTACCTGATACGCCACCTTGTGCGTATGTATCAGTAGCTGCACCAGCAAGTGATGTTAAGCTAGCAATGATCTCTTGATCGATTTCAGCAGTAATCTCTTGGGCTAGTGCTTGCATGATTTCTGCTTCAACGTCCAATCCGTGCATTGATTGTGCATCTTGAGCCGCTTCAAAAGTCCAGCGAGCTGATAGCTTTCTGGTTTTTGCTTCGACTGTTTGCTTCAATACTTGAATTGAAAGTTTCTTACCACCAGTACCTTCTAGTACTGAAGTAGCGTCTGCTCTGTTTGTAGTTGCGTTACCTGAGTAACCAGTTGCGATTGCAAATGGGCTCAATGCTTCGTCACCAGCTGTTGCTGAATCAAAAGTTTCTGCGTAACGTACACGTAGAGTGTGAATCTGTCCAACAGGCCCTGTCATAGGCTGTACACCAACGATTTCGTTGGCAATAACTGTTGGCATAACACGTCTGATCACTGGAAGAATAACCTTGTTAAGGGTTGCAATGTTTCCTGCAGTCGTTCCACCAGCTACGCTTGCCTCTGTGAGGTGGCGCTTAGTGTTTTCGAGTACTGACTCCATTACTTGTTTTTTTGTTCCAGTAAGACCGTCTGTTAGGGCGTCTTTAGTTGCACCCCAATTTTCCATTAAATTGTCTGCCATTTTAGGTCTCCTTAACTTATACCGGCTAGTTTTCGAAGATAAACAATATTTGCATCTGCGTCAGCTGATGCTGATTCGTTTGCTTTGTTTCCAGTGATTTCTGTATTAGACTCACTAATCATCTTCTTATTGGTCTTTGGTTTAGCGTCTTCCTTCAGTACTGAAGGTAGATACTTATTGAATGCATTTTGTAGCTTGTCTGTTTTTACACTTTCAAGCAATGCGTTCATTATTTCTCTGTGGTCTCTGCTGAGTGGTGCCATCATTTCTTGCATAATTTGCTTTCTTTCGGCAGTATCGTTTGCAATACGAGCGACTTTTGCACTCTCTTGTACTAATACTTCTTTCTCAGCGATGGCTTTATCTTTGCCACTAATCTCACTTTGTAGTCCTTCGACAACTTTTTGAAGTTTGGCTACTTCTGTGCCTTCATTCAAATAACTGCCCATAAACTCAGCTGCATACGTTTCGAAAATCTTACGACCAAAGGTATTTTCTTTAGCTGTTTGAATATCTTCACGCAAAGTATGTAGTTCTGACTTAATAGTTTTTTCCATTATGCCGTTAACTTTACCTGCTGCTGTTTTAATGAAGTTCTGTTTAGTTTGATTAATAACTTCTTTGCCTTCTTTTATCATTTTGACTTTTGCTTCAACTAGTGAGCGTTTGTCTTCATGAAACTCATTGAGCTCTTTGGTTAGTTGCTCCATAACAAAGCCTTCCAGCTTCGACATGTTTGTATCTTGAGCATTACGATCTTCGCGAAGTTCATTAATCTCTTTGCGAAGTGCTTCCATTACAAACCCATCAAGAACTTTTGCATGTTCTGTCATATGTTTGCGGTAAGCTACACGATCTTCTGCTACCTGTGCTTTATCAGTTTTAAACTCTTCGAGTTCTTTTCCGATAACGTCAGTTAACATTTTATCTGCTGCTTCAACAATCTGCGACTTGTCATTTTCATAACGAGTTGCAAATTCTTCTCTAAGTTCAGCTGTGATTGCCTCACGAGCTTCTGTTAGTTGGGTTGTCCAAGCTTCAGATAGTGAAGATCTAACCTCTTCGGAGAGCGTATTTGAGTTTAATAGTTCATCCATTGCATGAGCCATATTAATCTCTCCTATATCTCAGGTTTTTAATAAAATTTGTTACCTCTTCCTGGAGATAACGTTGTGCACCTTTGTCGTGTCTAGTTGCTTCAGCGACATCCATTAATACATTGCCCCGTTTATGATTCATTACTCTTTCATAAATTGGATCGGGATAAGCACTAGGAGCACTTGGATTTGCAACAATATCGACTGTAATGATTTCAAAATCTTTAACTATGCCGCTATCATTAACATTGCCACTGCCTCGGCTTGACACGCCTAAATGACACCCACTCTCAATAAGGGTTTTACAAATGTTTCCCATTGGAGTAGGCAATAGTTTCAGCTTACCAATACCGTTCGCACCATCAGTATCCATTTCAGTAATCATGTGACTTACACGATCTAAATTGATATTGAGGTCATCTGGGTGATCAGCTTCGCCTAATACACTATATCCACCTTTAATTTTTTCATTGATTGCCTTAACGGCACTATGAATTTCATCTTTTGTGTAGATACGGTTATTTTGGTTGCGTACATCGCCTTCAATAAAAATACCTTTCATATACAAGCTCTTACCGTTACCTTCATCTACTGTTTCAGTTACGATATTTGCTTGATTAAATGATAAGTGTTCTTTTAGCGAAATACTCATATTACTTCATTCCTCTGATAGGACTGTCGCTTTTAGTTGCTTCACGTTTAGGGGCAGGTGCCGCTTTTGGTGAACCAGCTTCTTGAGGACCAGCTACATTCATTTGTTTTACAGCAGGGGCAGAAGCACCAGCTTCTTCTGATGTATCAGTTGGATGTGGTTTAGCATGTGCATTACCTGCACCTTTTGCTACTGGACTTCCTTTGTCACTGCTATCACTATGTGATACACTAACTGCACTCATTTTTGCGCCTTCTTCGAATGGTTCTACTGACTCTTCCATGTCGTCATCCATATCCATTTCTGGAGCTTCATCAGACCCTTCGTCGCCCATCATGTCTGAAAATGCTGCTCTTAATTCAGCAATAGCATCTTCTACATTATCCATAGCCTCTTCAGCATCACCTGGCTCTGCGCCACCGTCTGCTTCTGGTTCCATGTCCATGGCCAATTCCATTTCGGCTTCATCGCCTTCCATGTCTTCATCATCCATGATTTCTTCTTGGTCGATTTCTTCTTCAGCAGTTTCAATGTCGTCAAGGAAATCTTCTTCAGCGTCAGATGCGTCAATCGCTTCTTCTACTTCTTCCTCGTTATCATCATCTGCTTCGTCGAGATCGATAGTTTCATCTAAATCGTCTTCTGCAATATCGTCTTCTACAATCTCATCATTTTCTTGTAGAGATGACCAGTGATTTTTTGCTTTTTCTACAAACACATTGTGAAGTAGATCAGCAGCTTTGTCTTGCTCATCATTAACGATATATTCGAGGACCTTTACTAAAGATTCCTTATGTTCGCTCATATCATTCTCCTTAAAAAATTACAGGCTTACCAAGATGGTTTACATCTATATTTACACTACCAAGACGTTTCGCCTGGATAATACCCTAAAAAATGGGTATTTTATGAATATCTCTCTGAGATAAGTATAAATTCTTTGAAAAGTTTATTGGCTAGGAGGTCTAGCGTATATCTTTTTAACTCTTTCAACACGGGTTGCATGTTCAACATTATGCACTTCACGTTGCTTTCTTAAACGATTTATATGCTTTAAAGTAAGTCTAGACTTGCGAACATCGTCTATCTTTCTATTGCTTATATCGTCATTTTCAGCGTCATAATATTCGTTTAAAATGTCTTTACTACGCATTTTCGTCTCCTGCAGGCTCTGCTTCTGCACCACTAATTGGGCTAGCACCTTCTTCTGTTCCATCACCAGCATCAACATCTGGTATATCCATATTTCCGCCGTCTGGAACATCAAATCCTCTTACACCAATATTGCCTAATCCTGGCATTGCATCTGCTTCTGGTGTTGTTCCAACAACATTTTCTTCTTCCCACATACGCTCATTTTTAAGTATTTCGTCTTCAGTAAGTCCTAGATATTTCTCCATCATAAAACGTCTACTCATATATGGAACAGCTTCTAATCCACTGAATACATTCGCTCTCGCTGCATGTACTTCAATTTCTTTATACTGACTAAAGCTCTGTGGCTCTACAAATTTTAAATCAAACAAACTTGCATCAATATTGATACCTTTGTTTTTCATAAACAATTTAAATTCTTTGTCCAATGCCGGAGCAATACTGTTTTGTAATCTCATACAGTATTGGTTAAATCTATATTCTTGTATAAATGCTGTACCTACTCTGCCGTCTACATAGCTAGCTGTTCCATCATCTGGACCAGTTGGCAAATAACTGCTAGGCACACGCAATGCTCTTAACATCTTGTTTGTAAAATAACGTAGGTCATCAATCTGACCTAAGTTTTCTCCACCTGGAAGGACTTCAACTTTACTACCCCTGCCTTCAGCAGTTTGTGCAAAGAAGTAGTCTTCCATAATGCTTAGTGGATTGTAAGCCGCATCCATAATGGTTGTACCACCGCCTGTTTTGTTAGGAATGCGTTTCTGATGAATTTCGTTTTTAACACGCTCTACAAAACCCATAGCTTTGTTGGGAGGCATATTGCCTACATCAACATAAAATACTCTACGTTCTGGAGCACGTTGTACTCTGTATATAATAATTGAATCTTCAAGCAGTTCTTTTTGCTTGTATGTTTTAAAAATAGGATCAAGTATACTGCTACCAAAGGGCCAGTTGTTGTCCATTCCTTCTGTCATACCTAAATGAACAATATGTGTTGCATCTACTGTATACTCTTGAATATTGCCTACACTATTATTAGCATAGTTTCCAGCTTGTCCGCCGTATGCACCTCTGTCTAGTGTTTGCCCTCTTTGCATACTGTTAACTGTACCGTATGTTTGTGCATGTTGCACAGGTTTGCTAACAGTTTTTTCCTGCATGTTTAAATCAATGTTTTTAATAATATACTGTTCAGGTTTTTTACCTTTAGCTTCATTGATAACTGCTTTAGTAACATCAACAGAATTTACATAGTATAGTGTCCATGTTTCTGGATCTCTAATAAAGAACTGGTCTCCATACTTAACTGCATTACGAAACATACGAAAGATTCTTTGATCCCATTCTTGTAGGTTACACCACTGTTGCAGTGTTTGCTCTAAGATTCTTACTTCACTTTCAGTAGATTGTTCTTTGTATTCTATTTTAAAAGGTAGTTTACTATGTTCGTCTGTTTGTGTACTAAATTCACTAATAATATCCAGTGCCGCGTTGATTTCGCTGTCCATGTCCATTTGATCATATTGAACATAGCGTTCAACTCTATTTGGTTGTCCACTGTATACTTCAGGTAACCAGCTTTGAAAACGACTAGAACTACTAGGTTTCATACCTGTAGAGCTTGGTCCGTTATATGCTGTAAAATGTTTTTTCCAACTCATTGAATACTCGATTCCTGTTTTATTATACTGTATTTATAGATTTTGTCAACCATTATTGTGATTGTTGATCCGCAGTGGATTCTGTCGGTGGTGGTGGGTTTAGTGCGGGTATATTTCCAGTTGAAAGATCTTCAAAGTTTTTAACTACTACTCTTATAGCATTTTTACTTGCATCTTTTATTGCACTCCAATCCATCGGAGCAGCCATATCAAAACCATCCATACCAGGTAACTCTGATATGTCTTTTACTAGACCGCCAAACGCTTCTGCGCCTTGTTTAAATTTTAAACTTGCAACGATTGCACCACTAGCGCCTATAGCCGCCATAACATCTCCAGTAACACTCATTTTTTCTGCCCAGTTAGCATCTCCTGCAATAGTTTTTGCCCATGGCTGAATGCCTATTTTACCAAATGCTTTGCCAAAGGCATCTATAATACCTTGTGTGTTTGGATTACTAAAACCTTTATTCATTGCATCAATAAAGCCTCTATAAGCGTTTACAACATCATGACTGGCTCCGCCCATCATACCAGTAATAAATCTATTAACTAAATTTTTACCTTCCATAAACGCCGCTTCTTGTGCGGCAGCTAATCCTCTTTGATCTCCGTCATCTCTTGCTTGTTGTTTTGCTTCTTCTCTGTTTATACTACCATCAGCTTGTTCAACTAATAATCTAGCGGCTTCTAGTAACATCGCCGCAGTAGCGTTACCTGTACGTTCTAGTCTTTCTATGCTAGATATACCTTTACCAGCTGTGGTTTCGGCTTTAAATTCCCTTTTAAATCTTTGTTCAATTTCAGCAATCTCATCTTTATTTGCTCCGCGTAGAATAGCCTCTTTCATTTCACTTAAGAATTGTCTCAATGATGCAGATTGTCCGTATGCCTCTCGATTGACCATTGCACCTGACATGCCCTGTAATTCATTTCCTAACATCTCTATAAGCATAGTTTGCATTTCAGGACCCATGCCGCTCATTGCGGCAGACATGTCAGCAAATGATTGCCTCTGTTCGTCAGTAGCACCTTCTAAGAAAGTTTGTCCACCTCCACTACGTCTTGCTTGCATCTGTGCTTGTATTCTTTCTTGGACATCTTGACCCATAACTTTAGCCATAGCTTCTTGTTCAACAAGATTTGCTTTCATTGCTTCTACTAGATCTTGCTCTGTCATTAATCTCATTTCATCGGCATTCATTACTCGACGTCTAAGTTCTAATTCGTCCGCTAGATACTGTGCCATCTCTACACTGTTCATACCAAAGTTACCAAATTCTTCAGATGCTTGTCTAAGTGCTAGTACTGTTCTAATAAATCTTTGACTTCCGTCTTCTACACTATTCCCAAATTCTCTTATTGCTGTTAAGCTACCGCCAACGGTACTAGCTAAATCAGTTAAACTTAAACCTATCTCTGCTAAATCTTTAGATGTTTTCATTATATTTTCGCCAAACGAAAGACCAATTCTACCACCATAGCTGAGTGCATTGCCTAGTTCTTCTGCATACCCAGCTACCATACCAAATTGTGTAGCTAGCATACCTAGTCCAGCATTTCTTAATAGTCCTTGAAATCCTTTGTTCCCGCCTTGTGCTACCGAGATAGCTTGACGACCAAGTGAAGTAACTCCGTCTTTCATAGCCCTGGCATGACCCGCCATTCTCTCACGATTATCGCTTTGTAGCTTTGAACCTAAATCTTGTATTGCTTTTTTAGTTTGTTGTTCCGTTCTAATAGAACTTGCAGCTTTAGCTGTTGCCGCAGATTGTCCGCCCACTAGTTGTTGTAGTGTAGCCAATAGTTGCGATTGTGTGCTTTCCATAGCAAAGTCAGGAACATCTATAGGAACACTTCTGCCACCCATTGGTATATTAATTTGTGCCATTAATTAAATACTCACTTAACATAGATAAATAGTTTTAACTACTAATGTATTTATAGGTAAAAAATGAGTGAAAATCCGTTAGCTGACTACTATCGTCAAAAAGAAATATATGTAACACTTCCGACCGGAGGTAAATGGTATAAAAATAACCCAAACTTAACCTTCGATGGAGAGATTGGTGTTAAAGCTATGAGTGTAAGAGATGAGCTTATACTAACAATTCCTGACGCACTATACAACGGACAAGCAATATACCAGTTAATTGAAAGTATTTGTCCTGATATAGATGACCCACACGAAATATCTTTACCAGACGTTGATGTATTGTTACTAGCAAGTAGAGCTGCAAGTTTTGATAAAAAAATGCCAGTTGAAACCACTTGTCCACACTGTAACAACACTTCGTTGCATGAACTTGATCTAGCACAAATATTAAGTAAAGTAAAAGTAGTAGCTGAAGAATCTGTTATTGAAATAGATGGATTATCTATCGACATGAGACCAAACTCACTGTCGTCAATTATGGCTAACAACATTAAACTAAATCAAACAGTCAAAGCTATTACGAGTATAAAAGCAAATGATGAAACTGAAGGTTTACCAGATCTATATAAAGAATCATTGACTCTAGCTAGTGCCGCTAACATTGCAGTTATTGCTGATAGTATTATAAGTGTTACACTACCAGACGGTACAGTGGTCAAAGAATTAGAACATATCTGTGCATGGTTATCTAACTCTAATAGAAAAATCTTAGATTTATTACAATCACAGCAGGCAGAGTTAAACAATAACGGTCTTGATAAACAATTTAACTTCACATGTGGAGAAGAAGACTGTGGAAAGAATTTTACAAGTCCAGTAGAGTTCAATCCAGCTTTTTTTTTCAAGGAAAGATCCTTAACGCCGTTGACTCAGACCAAGTTAAAGAAATAGTATCTCAACTAGAAAAAAGAAGACAACAGATGAGAGCTGATATTAATGATATTGCATTATATAGTGAAGGTGTATATCCAATAAGAGATTTGTATTGTATGTCCTATGAAATGATATATGAGATTAAGAAAGCAATGCTAGCAAAAGCAGAAGCTCTTAATCCTAAGAAGAGTAATACTCAAACATTTTAAACATTCTTTCGAAGAGCTAAAGCTCATCGTCATACTCATTTCATTTCGTATGATATTTCTTTCTTAGATATAATTTTTATTATTATTAGTTATTACCCTGTTTTCAGTCGCACTTAGCTTGTTACAGCCAAGTGCAAAAAAAAAGCTAAAGGTCATTACCCCGCTCCAGATCGCATCGTTATAGTAAAACCTATTGCTAGGCAGAGGCGGTTTTGCTTTACCCCTTTACATACTGCTAAAACGCAGAAACACTCTAAGCCATAACGACGACTTTTGAGCTATCCGTGGGTTACAATGGCACAGTAGAGCCCACTCTTTTGGTTTGTCTGTCCTCAGCAAGATCCGACGGCCCATATTACTACGAGCAATCTCAATGCTTTTAGTTGAGAGGATATATTACGACTGGTGTCTGTTTAGTGATTCAATAAGTGCCTTAGAACTGCCAACTCTTACGTTTATTATGCCGTTATAGTATTCTTCAGTTTCTAGTACTTTACGATCGAACTGTTCTTTAGCTTCTAAATAACTTAGTTCGCCTCTGCTGGTGCAGTAGTACAGTATTTCTCTTGTAAAGTTTTCTGGGCCTAAATGTTCAACATCTGCATTTAGCTTGTCACTGCTTCCCCAATAGGTTCTCCAGTCACTTTCTTTAGTTGAACGTCTTTTATTTTTTTTGCCTTTAAGAGGTTTTTTAGTTACTTTAAATTGTGCTAGTTTTTTGCCAATATATTTTTTGCCGTCTGTGAGGTTGGTAATAAGATATACAAATCCTATGTATTCCTCACTAATTTCTTCTACTTGTTTGCCTTGATAAGTCCATTGCATATTTGTCTATAGCAACAATTATATATATCTTCTGATCTCTTTGTCAACCGGTTTAATACATCTTTTTTAAGATTTTCCAAGTTTGTTTATACCCTTGGTCAATCTGATGAAAGTGTGTACTTGCTTGTGAGGCTGAGTAATCATTGCCTCCAGGATAACAGTGATCTCCAAAATATATAGTTGTACCTTTTTGTTGTCTTACAGCTTGACTCTTGTCACAGCCTGTCTTATAAATGTCTATGCTGGTCTCGCCAGCAACTTGTGCAACACTATCACTAAATGTGTTGTTGTAAGCTTCAGCAACAATAGCTCTGCCTTTGTTAACTTCATCCCATTTAGCATATCTAGCACGTTGATCCCAATCGGCATTTCTGCCTACAATACTTACATTTGCTGTACCAATTCGTTGTTCGATGTGATTGCCTGTTTTTTCTTCGTAATCAATGCGTCCTAAAGTAGACTGTATAAATTTTATCTGTTCTTGACTTAGAGCCCAATCGTTTTTATGGTGTTCTTTTGGGCCAACATACACATGATTGCCGCTACAATGATATACCTTATGGAATGTGTTTGTAAGTGTTAAACCTATCTGTTCTACAGTTTTTGGTCTGTCACTGCCTGTTACAATCATACATTTATGTTTCTCCATAAACTCTAACATAAACTCATGAAAGTCCGGATCAATAGTGCGTCTAGCATCAGTAAGTGTACCGTCAACATCAAACATAAAAGTATTAGTCATCATCTGCATCTTTCATTTGTTCTGGATACCATTTGTGCAATATGTCAATTGGTAACTTTTTTTGTTTAGTTTTAGCAAAGTGTGGATCATTTTTAATTGTAAATGTTGGTGATAAACCTGTAATAGTGCTAGTGCATGTAGCATGTTGCGATAAGTCAACTGTGTATGAATTATCAATTGCTGTAATAGTAGAAGGAGAAACAAGAGGTGCTTCGTTCTCTAACCATGTTTCAAAATCATCGTCGCCTTTTTGACCTTTGTTGTTAAAGCTATCAATGTGTATTGTGTAACTGTCGTCGTTGTGATCTCTCATAGTTTTTTTCCAAAAAGTTTATAAAATACGTCTACAGGTAATATCTTCTTTGTTAATAATTCTTGCGGGTGATATCCATAAAGTTTCTCACCTGTGGTAAGTTTACGACTAGAGTGCGGAGAATTAAATTCTCTTTCGTATACAGTTTTACCGCCGTCCGGCGATTCGAATATCTTAGTTTTTTTAAATGCACTTTGATCATGATTAGGATCTGTCATCTGTTTAATATGTTCATCTGAATAATCACTTGGCATCTACAAACTCCGTATCAGTACTGAATGTAGTAAAGCCACCTTCTTTAATAACTTGTAGTATTGTGTTTACACGCCCTACAAGTTCATCTCTGTGTGAGATAAGGAAGATGTTTTTGTTGCGTTCACGTTCAATCTTTTTAAGTACACCTAAACTTGCATCAACGCCGTTTGTATCCATACCACTATCAATAAGTTCGTCAATAGCCATAAAGTTAATAGGTGTATTCATACTTTCAAACACATCTCTAAAACTCCAACTTAATCCTAGTATAAGTCTATTGCGTTCTCCTCTGCTTAGATTATCAAAGTCTAAGTCTCTGCCTAGTTCAGTTATTTCGACTGTTAAGTCAGGTTGGAACTGTACTTCGTGTGGTAGTCCAAGTTTTGTCAAATAATATGCAAGTCTACTATTCAAGTATTGCAAGTTCTGTTCAATGATACGTTTTCGAATAAAACTGTCTTTGTTTGTAAGCAATTTGTACAAAAAGTCTTGATGATCTTTTATGTTGTTAAGTTCATTCATTATATCCCAAGTTACAGTTTGTACACCAGTTTCTCTTAAACTTTCTATTTGTTCTTGATAGGTGTCACTTTCACTTTGTTTACTAGTTACTTGACTACGCAATGTTTCCAGCTGGTTATTGTGCTTGTGTGCTTCAGTTTCTGTAGTATAATGTGTAACTGGCATGTGTCCTAGTTCACCTAATGATGCTACAGCTTCCGACCATTCCTGTTCTTCTAAAGAGTTTACTGCTATTTGCTCACTAGCTTCTTTACGCAAACTTTGTTTACTAGATAGTATTTCTTCTTGTTTACTATCATGTATTTCTTGCCCACATGCGTGACATTTGTGATCTTTTAGTAGTGCTAGTTCTTTATCTAACTTTGTAATAAGTTTTTCTTGTTTAGTATTATCAGTTTGAATATTAGATAGCCAACGTTCTGCTTCATCTTTCAGCTTTTTCTTTTCTAGGTAATCACTTAGCAATGTGTGATTACTAAGTTCTGTTTGGATATCTATTTTTTCTAGTGTGTTTATTTGTTGCTGGATACTTTCAACATCAGTTTTTTGTTTATTTCTCCATGCTTTTTGTTTGAATTCCAAATCACTAATACTCTTCTCAATCCGGGTATTTGCTTCTTCAACTGCATTAATTCTAAATTGTTCTTGTTTGATTGCATCTTTTGTAAGCCTTTGCTGTTCTTTAAGAACCTCTGATTTTTCACTAAGCATTGTTATACCTAGCAACTGTTCAATAATTGCTCGCTGATCATTTGCTCGCATACTGAGAAAAGGTTCTGTATATGTGTTTAATGCTACAATGTGTTTGAACATATCATGACTCATACCAAATAGTTTTTCTATATCTAATTGAGTTTGACGGTTCTCTCCTTGTGCTTCATCTTCTTCGACATTCAATTCGTCGACATAGTATTTAAGCACATTAGGCTTACGACCTCGTTCGATGCGGTATTTTTTGCCGTCTATTTCAAAATCCAACGTAACCATCATACTTTTGCCGTTGGTTTTGTTAATTAAGTTGTCTTTTCTAATGTTTGTAAGTGCATTACCATATATTACATAGCTGAGTGCATTAATGATAGTGGTCTTGCCAGTACCATTTCTACTGCCATCGCCTCCTAGGTCAACATTATTACCCAGTACAAGTGTCAGCCCGTTGTCAGTAAAACGTACAGCTTGTGTAACATTGCCAACACTCATGAAGTTCTTTACAGTCAAGTTTTCAATAGTAATCATAGGTTATTATATATATCCACTAGCAATTTCTTGTCGATCATATCACTGTCCACAGCATTTAAGCTATTATACACTATCTGGTCAACATTTTCAACCTCTATATCTTCCACAACTCTCCAGTCTTGTGCATGTTCTTCTTTTTTGCTAGGCATAAGCGTTATCTCTCTTACACCATATTGCTGACTGAAAGTCTCTTTGATAAAGCTAGCTTCTTCGTAACTGATATTAATATCTAGTGTAGCTCTACAATAAGTTTTACTATTAAGTATTGTATCTGGCTCGTCGATAAGTTTACTTAATGCAACGGTTCTATAACGTGGTCCGTTAAAGTTTATGTACTCTGGCTTACCGCCCCAATCTAATACCATCATACCACGTTCATCGTCCCATGCATCTGCATAGTTGTGTGGAAACGGTGATCCTAAATAGTGTACATTTCCTTTGTTCTGTCTTTTGTGAAAGTGTCCCGTAAACACATACTCAGGTCCTTGCAAATATTCTGCATTAAGCCCTCCGTGGTCAGGCATTTCTACCATAGCATTCATTTTAAAGTAAGGAAGTTCAAAGTGTCCAAACATGTATCTACATTTGGTTTTGCTAATTTGTTTCCACTCGTCTCCCACTAACCAAGGAACAAGTGCAACTTCATCTTGCACTAGTGTTTGGTCATTAACTAACTGTACATTATCAAACAGTGTTGCATATGGTAAACTATTATAGTCACGTTTTTCTCTATAATAGAGATCGTGATTACCAGTAATCATGTACACTTGTTTAAATGCTTTGCTTAGTTTTGCTACGTTATCGACACTATAGTTAAGTGTACTCACATTAACACTAGCTCTGTGATGGTGCCAGTCTCCTAAGAAAATGCACGTTTCGCAGTTTTGTTCTTTTGCTTGTGCTATAAACCAATCTACAAATTCTACACAATCGCGATTGTGTTGTCGGCTATTATTTTTATTGCCGAAATGTATATCAGTAAAGCAAGCCGCACGGCTAAAAAATGTCATGGAATTCCATTCATTAAATTACTACTCTCATAGTGTAGCTTCATAATTGTATGATGTCAATAGATTAAACGTTGAAGCCTGCGTCTTTACGTTCTTTGTCAGCTGCCTCGTCCCATTTAGCCCGTTCTGCCATTTCATGTTCAATCTGTCTAGTAAAGCTAGGCATCTGACCTGCTTCTTGCAACAAATCATCTCTAATGTTCTGATTACGCTTCTCTAAGTTCAATACTCTGGTAAAACTGTTTGTAACCGCGGCTGTGTAATATGCAAATGGGTTTTGACTTTTAAGTTCATTAAACTGCAATCCTATCTGTGACAACTGTAATAGTGCATGGCTACGCATTTCGTCAACATAGGTGTACCCACGCCAGTTGCTACGCATACTGTAACGTTCGCAAAGTTTAATGTACATTTTTGCTAAGTTGTTTGTAATAGTGCCGTGTTGACAATTAAAATGTCCATTGTCTAATCCACCTTCCCAATGACTGCGAAGAACTTCTTTCATTTCTCCATTTACATTAGCATAGTGTTGAAAAGGAGGGAAGTTACATTTTGCATGATGATCCGCAGTTGTTTTAGGTTTGCTTTTTCTGCCAGGTTCGAGTGGAACATGTTCAAATGTCATTACACGAATAATTAGTTCTTCCTCTGGTATAGTATCTGGATCTATCTTATAAGTTGTTTGTTTTGGTTTTTGGCTAGGCTTACGATTAGGATGTTGATGCCATTCCCAATAAGCCGCTTCGTATGCTATTGCACTCAGCTGTGCAGCCCTATTTTCTTTAGCTAGTTGAATTGTTTCTGGTAGTTGAATATCTTCTATATTCTCAACTATAGTATCAAATCGGTCGTATTCTTCTGATAAACTGTAACAGTACGTTAATTTACTTTTGTGTATTTCTTTTAACATATCTTTGTTATTGAGATAGTTTTGTTTTCTCATTAAATGGTTCCTTACTTTGTGTTAATTATACTACCTAAGATAGAGCTTGTCAATAACTACACAGTTATTTCTACTATAAATACAAGTGTAGGAGACTTCGATGAGATATGCACAACTAAATGAAGACATAGCTTCTGATATTGCTGTTTTTTATGGCGGCAGATTTCAGCCTATGCACAAAGGTCATCATAAGGTCTATATGGATCTAGTGGAACAGTTTGGTTCCTCTAATGTATTTATCGCTACTACAGTTAGCAAAACTGCAACAGCGGATCGTGATCCATTTAGCTTTGATGAGAAGAAAAAGATAATGAATGAGATGTTTGGGATACCAGAAAAACAAGTTGTGCAAACACAACCCTACAGACCCGATGTTAGTTTAACTGGTAAAAATCCAGCTAACACTGCGGTAGTACTAGTTTTTAGTGCTAAAGATGCAGGTAGACTAAAACGTGGAGGTTTCCTAAGAGATTATGAATCAGGTGCTGAAATGGTGCCTAGTGACCAAGGAGCATACATCCTTGAAGTAGGAATACAAGAAGGCGGCATGAGTGCTACTGATTTTAGAACAGTAATGAAAAATGATAGTTTGGATGACAATCAAAAAATGATGAAGTTTAGAGAATTTTTTGGAAGTATTAATGCTAATGTATTTAATTTTGTAAAGGATAAGCTAAATGGCAGTGCTGGCTGAAAACAGAGCAAAGTTAACACTGAAACGAAGTGCACCAGGAATTTACTTTAATGGACCTGCAAGTCCATTACGACAACACAATGGTATATTATTTCCGTATCAGCCTGATATCACTTATCAACAAAGTGTTGCATATAGTCAATATGATATGGTACATACAAATTATACGTTTAATGCTTATAGAAATACACCTAGTCCGAGTATACAAATGAATGCACAGTTTGCTAGTGTGACAGAAGAAGAAGGAGCTTACACATTAGGTGTAATACACTTTTTGAGAAGTATTTCAAAAATGTTTAGTGGATTAAATCAAAGTTTTCCAACAGCAGGTACTCCTCCTCCCGTATTAGAATTTAGTGCTTTTGGAACAGAACAGTTTTACAAAATTCCAGTTGTGGTCACTGCTTTTTCTGTTAACTTCGACAGTAACGTGGATCTTAAATTATTTAAAGGTGGGCAACAGCTTCCAGTCTTACAAAATATGTTTATTGATTTGTCAGTACAACAAAACCCTGATAGACAAAAAAGAAAATTTACAACCAATAGTTTTATTGGAGGACAAGCATATAAGGATGGATTTATCTAATGGCAGTATCTTATAGCAACACCAGTAACTATTCAACAACCGGACTTAATCGAAGAAACTTGGACTTATATAATCCTAAAATTAGTGCTGATAGTCTAGACGAAGAAACACTCACTATTATCATACAGAATAAATTTGATAGACGTCCTGATTTGCTAGCGTTTAACTTGTATGGCAGTGCAAGACTATGGTGGGTATTCACACACTATAATAGAGACATAATAAAAGATCCAATATTTGATTTTAAGGCAGGTACAAAGATAGTGGTTCCAAAGACCTATCGAGTAACAGGATCTAGCTAATGGCTAAACAAAATATCTATCAAGACAATGTTCTTAACCAGTATGACAACTACACTTATAACTGGGCAATTCACATGGTTCATCCTGCGAATGCTCGCAAGTTTGAGAAAAACATAACTGAAAATAATGTTAAAACTATCGCTCATAGTGGTGTAGAGTCGGAAATTAACATTGAAGGTGTTGAACAGATAATGAATCTTGCGTTTAAGGCAAATCAAGATAGAAGTAGTTTTGCAAACATGTTTGGTATACAGTTATCTGAACCAGGCGGCGCAACATTGTTTACTAGAATTATTAAGGCAGCAAGAGATTTAGAAATTGAAAATCATTTAATGGCATGTTATCTACTAGAACTAAAGTTTTTAGGATATGACGAAAACGGTCAACCATTGGTATGTGATGTTGGTCCATTTTACTACATGACGCATATGATAAATTTAAGTTTTAGCTATGCTGACGGATCAACAACATATACGGCTGATATGCTCGAAACACATCAACGAGCATACGAAACACAAACACTACATATTAAACAAGAAATACCTAATCTAACAGCCAGCACATTTGGAGAATTTTTAACTGCTTTAGAAAAAGAAGTAAACGAACAAGAACAAAGATCTACTTTTGCAAGTCCTAGTAAAGATATATTTGACGACTATAAACTAGGATGTAAAGAAACAGCTTGGTTAGATCTTCCGTTCGGAGCAACTGGTGCCGGAGGCGATACTTCTTTAAGTAGTGTTAGTGTTAAAGGAGATGGCACACTTACATTTAACATTAAACCAGGTACTAGTGTTAGTGATGCGATGGTTGTAGCACTATTACAAACTGATTATTTTAGAAAACTTCCCACAGCTGAAGGTGGTTTTCATAAAGATCATCCAGATGATGCAGAAGCAAAGCCAAAAACTTTTAAGGATCTTAGTCAATGGTTTATATTTGATAATGAAGTACTGTTTGGGTTATATGATAAAACAGCAAAACGATATTCCAAAACGATACACTATGACCTTCATAAATTTGTAGTTCCTGAACTAAATCATGATGCTATTAGTTACCAATCAATGCTATCAGATGCGAGTGTGCAGAAAGAAAGACTTAAAAAAATTCTTGACAACGGATTATTAAGAAAGCGGTTTGATTATACATATACTGGATTGAATACAGAAGTACTAGGATTAGACGTAACATTAAACAATACATACTATCAGTTGCAAGCAATAAACAGCGGTCGATTAAGTGCAAGAGCAAAAGCTATCGGCGGCGCAAGCGGATCAAACGACGAAATCAATGTTACACAAACTGAATATGAAACTATAAAGAAAAAAATTGATGCTAATAAAGTTAAAATTGAGAAACTTAAACAGCGAGCAGTAGAAATTAGAGAAAATCGATCAGGACAAAGTCCTGGTCGTGCTACTGCAGAATTCGGCAGCACTGAAGGAGCAGAAATAGCCGCTCGAGAAGCTGAACAAAATGCTCAAGCACTTGAAGAAGAAAATAAGCGTAACCAAGAAGAATTAAGTGAAGCATTTAAAAAATCTCTAAAAGTAGTTCAAGACTTAAAAGATAAAGAAACTTTAAGGAAAATACAACCTGTTAAGAAAAGATACATAACACAAAGTGAACTAGTAGGACAAAATATACAAAATGAAAAAGATCAAGAGTTGCCTGTCAGTTATCTTCCATTACCGATCAGCAGTAAAGCTAACGCAGGTCCTGATGTTGGCGATACTGCCGGAGCAGTACTTTTAGGTGCCGTTGAACTAAACTTAAACACGATGGCCGATCTAGTACAACAACAAATACAGATTAGAGGAGATCCGTATTGGTTAGGTAAACCTAAATCAGCTCATACTGTACTGAACGAAGTTAATGATGTAACTGGTAAATCAGGTGCTAACTATACAATGGGCGGTTGTATGTATTTCTTAAATATGAACTTTCCAACTTATCCAAGTCACGAAACTGGATTAATGAACATTCCGGAAGCTAACTTTGGAATAATTGGACTGTATCGTGTTTATAGAGTTGTAGCTAATTATAGAGACGGTCGATTTGATATGACTATAGAAGCATTTAGAGATACTAATTCTAATATTGGACTACTTTGGGAAGAAATTTCAACTGGTCGAATTGATACAAACCCAGTTAGACAAGAAGAGCCTTACAAAGAACAAAGAGATAGACCAGGTGATAGAGGATTTATTCCAGGTGCTCCAGAGCCAGGAGATGACCTAGGAACAGTAACAGATGGAACTGGAAATGGGACTGTGACAGAAGCTCAACCAACCGTAGCTGGTGTTAGAAAACAACTTATTGCAAGTGACTTAAAGCAAATACTAACAACAGCTGGACAAGAAAGTGGACTTAATGTTAAAGTTACAAGTGGCGGACAGCCAGCTAAAGGCACAAGTACTAATAGAGTAGGAACTACCAGACACGATAACGGTCATGCAGCTGATATCGAACTAAGCGGAGCAGATGGCAGAGTACTAAGTTTAGATAATCCAGCTGATGTTCCACTAATACAAAATTTTATTATAGAAGCAAAGAAAGCAGGAGCAACTGGTATTGGTGCTGGAAATGGATACATGGGAAATAATAAGATACATGTTGATAATGCAGCACAATACGGACAAGCTGACGGCGGATCTAGTTATTGGGGAGGACTTCCGGATGATCAAGGACGCATCAGACGAGATAATGCACCACAGTGGCTTAAAACAATTATGACAGGATAACAATATGAGATACATGGGTAAAAATAAGACAAGCGGCGGCGTACCTAAAATGTACGATAAATCAACTAACGTAGGTGGCATACACAAACAAACAGGATTATTTCTTGCTAAAGTAATGGATATTGTTGATGATAGATATGAAGGATTTCTTTATGTTGAGATCTTAGGACATGAATATTTAGGTGATTATAGTACTAGCGCCGAAGACCGAAAACGATATGTTCGTGTTAGAAGAGCAAGCCCGTACGGAGGACATTACCAATCCTCCGGTCATACTAGATCATACGGTATGAGCAGTCATCCGCCTGCTCCAGGTACAGAAGTATTAATAGCATTTGTACACAATAGTGATGTAGGTATATTAATTGGAGTTCTTCCTGATACTACTCGTAATTCATCTATTCCGTCAAATCCAGCTGGATTTGTAGAAGGCGAAGATGATGTACCTGCACATTGTTTTGACCCAAGTCCTCTCAAAGATCCAGGCAAAAATGAAAGACCTGAAAATCCTGAGCAACGTTATGTTAACGAACAAGGTATACCATTAGATACAATTAGAGGTTTGAGTAGTAGCAGTCAACGAAGAGAAAGTCCAACTAATGTTTTTGGATTTAATACACCAGGCGGGCATCAATTTATTATGGATGACGGCACACGAGCAAATACTGACGAGTGCCTAACTCCTGATAAAAATAGAAAACAAGGACTGAGTAACTTAACAAGAATGAGAAGTGGAAAAGGCGCACAACTTTTGATGCATGATGGAGCAGAGATAGTTTATCTTTCAAATCATAGAGGTAGTTGTTGGATACAACTTAACGGTAACGGAAACTTAGATATCTATACAGACAATGATATTAGTATGCATACCAAAACAAATTTTAACTTGCATGTTGAAGGAGATTTTAACTTAGATGCAGATACGATTAATATGAAAGCTAGAGGTGATGGTGGTACAACTATAGAAAACCTTAAAGGTGAATTTAATTTACATGCAAACAAAGATATTAAATTAACTACAGATCTCAACGGACATATCAAATGTAAAGGTAATATGAGAACTACAGCCAAGATGATTGATATGAATGGTCCTGAAGCTACAGAGTCAACAAAAATTGAAGATAACAATATAACTACTAACCGAGACATTAAACAAAGTATTGCTGATCGAGTTCCAGAACACGAACCTTGGGGCGGGCATACCGAAGAGCAAGAAATTTTACCTTGCGTTGCTAGTCCAAACATTGATCTATTAGCTATAGATATTGATATCAGTCAGATTAGAAATACTTCAACCCAACCTCCTAGGACTGTATCAGAGTCTGATGGTTTCTCAACAACGTTAGAAGGAGACGAAGCTATTGCCAATTATTTTGAGCCAAAAATTATTAAAAACCCAAGGGCATTTACCCAAGATGATATAGATCGAGTTGAATCGTTACGTGGCTTTAATGAATCAATTGGTGGAGGAGCTGCTCAAGTTGAGCTTACCGACGGAGAAAGAGCATATGCAGTTTCAAAAGGATACACAGGGTCGTCAGCAAAACAAACATTTAGAAGAGGTGGTCCTAGATGACAACTACTGTAGATAGAAAATTTCAAACAGTATGGACCGATTATATTGTAAAAGATACAACAGCTTATACAACCGAAATTGATGTAACTAAATTAACAGCAAGTGATAATGCTATATCTTTAGCACTACATTTCTTCAGCGGGTATAGTGGTTTTGACCAAACTGCATACGGAGAAGGTAATTTTAGTCAAGGGTTAACTGAACAACAATCATACGACAGATGGCTTACAGCTTTTAATAAACAACAAACTATTGTGAAGAAACAAATTACACAAAATAGTATTGAATCTCCGGCAGTTATACCTGCATTACCACAATCTGTTTACGATGGACTAGTATTGCATCATTGGGCAACAGGAAGAGTTTTTACTATTGAAGCAAATGAAGCTACCTATGAAATGTTATCAGTTTTAAAAGCTAAAGATTATGATACTATTGCAAGCATGATGATGCGTAGCTCTAAAAATCGAACTCTTTGTGTTAAAGCTGCTACAGTTTTAAGATTAGCAGATTACGGATCTTTTAAATCTAGGACCTTGTCAAGGACAACTGGAATACATCAAATGCGTTCATTTAATGAAAGAGATGCCTTATCCCCTGAACAATTACGCAGAGCTAGATTTGCATATTATGCCGAAACAGGTAGTTTTTTACCTTTTAGTCCAGAAAGCATACAGCGTGATGTTGTTAAAGAATACAACAAGACGCTATTAACTAAGAACTTTACATATAGTGGCACTAGTACGTTTACATTAGAACAAACTGCCAGTATGAGTCCGGTAGAAAAGCTATCAGTTACTATAAATGGAGAGATTCAACAGCATTTTTATGACTTTACTATAGTAGATGATCAACTTACAATTAGTAAAACTATGAATACTGGCGATATCATTGCAACTACCATTAAAATATAAACTCAGCAGTTAATTCTACCATAAATACTTGTATGGTAACGTATATAGGATATAGCACAGTAGGCACAACATACGGTAGTAAAACACTAACTGATGTTGATATTGCTCGAAGAGATTTATTAAATCATTTTTACACTCGCAGAGGAGAACGTGTACAAAATTCTACATTTGGAAGTATACTTCCGGATCTAGTATTTGAACCTCTTGATGCACAGACAGAGCAATTAGCAATCGACGACGTCGAAACAATAGTAAACAATGATCCACGATGGAAACCATTGGAAACACTACTAACAAAACCTGATGAGCATTCATTGAACATTAAGGTAAGGCTTGAGTATATCGATACAGGAACAGCAGAAGAATTGTTTCTAAATTTTATAGGTGAAGAATAATGGCACAAGGCGCAAGACAGAGTAGTTTATTTGCCGCAGAGGACTTTAGCGTAGCATACGAAAGTTTCAGCGAAGCAAACTTTCAAGCATATGATTTTGAAACCATAAGAAACGCTATGGTTGATTATATAAGCACAAACTATCCAGAAAACTTTAATGACTACATTAATAGCAGTGAATTTATAGCACTACTAGAACTTTTAGCATTTTTGGGACATAACTTAGCATTTAGAGCAGACTTAGCTAGCAGAGAAAATTATCTTAGCACAGCAGAACGTAGAGATAGCGCCTTGCGTATTGCTGAATTTTTAGGATACAAGCCAACTAGAAATGTTGTTGCAAACGGATATTTAAAAATTGACAGTGTAAAAACTGACGAAGCTGTGTTTGACACAAATGGCAATAGTCTAGCTAATAGTACTGTACAGTTTGAAGACTTAACTGATACCAACAGCTATCAAAACTTTCTATCCATTATGAACGCAATATTTCAAGCAAGTAGTCAATTTGGTTCACCTTATAGTAGTTTTAGTACTACTGGAGTTACCAACGAAATTTATAGAACAAATAGCACATCTAATACAGCTGAAAGAAACTTTTCAAACAAAGTTAATGGAGCACAAGCTAATTTTAGTTTTTATAGTCCAGAGTATAACAACACCACACAGACAGTAAACGAAAAAACACCTAACCCTTATGCAGTAGTTGACTTTTTGTACAAAAACGATAGTAGTGGTAATAGCAGTCCTAACACAGGTTTCTTTGTAGGATTTAAACAAGGACAACTAGAACACAAAGACTTTCAAATTACAGAAGGTCTACCAAATTTGGTATTAGATATTAATGCTGATAACGTAGCAAATGGAAATGTTTGGGTACAAACAATAGACGAAGTAGGTCAAATTCAAAAGAATTGGACACAAGTAGACAGACTATTTGGAAACGGAACATTGTTTAATGCAAAGAACAATGCTATTAGAGATATTTTTAGTGTTGCAAGTAGACAAGATGATCAAATTAGTGTTGTGTTTGCTGACGGCAATTTTGGAAATACTCCACGTGGGATTATTAGAGTATGGTATAGAACTGGACTTAATCAAACATACAGCTTAACTCCAGACAGTTTTAACACTACTAGTTTTACACTTAGATATATTGGATCAAACGGAAACACATACAGTGCAATGTTTAATGCAAGTTTAAAAACAAATGTTACAAATGCAAGTACAAGAGAAAGTGTAGCAAGTATTAAAGCTAACGCTCCTCGATTCTTTGCAACACAGGATAGAATGGTAACAGCAGAAGATTACAGCATTTTTCCTGTAACAGTAAGTGAAAACATTCGTAAAATTAAAAGTATTAATAGAGTACATAGTGGACACAGTAGATTCCGTGACATATATGATCCAACAGCAACTTATGCAGATGCAATACAATATACAGATGACGCTTACTTGTACGAAAATAATATAACAACTAGAAGTGTAATTAATTTACCTACTAACTTGTCAGGCGCAAGTATATTCAACAAACATATCAAACATCTCCTTGCTAATCCTGAAGTAAGTAATTTCTACTATAACAGACAAGGTTATAGTACTACAACACATGATGCACAAACAGATTTTTCAGATAGTACAAGTGGAATAACATACTTGGGTACATCTGATGCTAATACATTTCGTTGGACACAAGTAACAAAAGGCGCAAACGGATGTAGTGGTTACTTTACATTAAATTCAAATGTACAACGAGTAGGATTAACAGCTACAAACAGTTTGAAAAAAGCAGATCTCAATGGACTAGTGGAATTTATTAGTAGTCCTTATAAAGAAGGTTATATTAGTGTAGCTACTGTTACCAATGGAGGTAGCGGATATACTAGTACACCTACAGTAACAGTTATAGGAAAAGGATCCGGAGCAACAGCAACATGTACAGTAGCAAACGGTACAGTTACTAGTGTTGCAATTACCGATACCGGAAGCGGATATGATCAGAGTACAAATATATCATTTTCTAGCGGTGGTGGTACTGGAGCAAGTGCAGTAGCAACGATTGTTAACGCAGATATACAATGGGTTAAAATTGATAGAATTTATAAAGATGGACTCGGCGAAGATGATAGTACTGGTACACCATCAGGGATTGATAATACTGGAAAAGGCTCAGTAGTAATTAACGGTATTATACCAACTGGTGCAAGAGTTAAGCGTATTGTTCCTAAGATTGCAATAGATTTGACAGCTACAACTAGACAAAATGTTATTGATAAAATTGACAGTAGAAATAGTTTTGCATTAAGATATAGTGCAGAAAGTCAGCAGTGGATAATTATTGACAGTTCAAACTTGCCTGCAAATACTGCAACACTAAATGATCCTACTAACTGGAATAGACAGTTTGAAGGAGACGGATCAAGTACTGGAATAGATAACAGTTGGGTATTACGTTTTAACTATAGTGCGACCGAATGGGAAATGTTAGCAAGAAAAACACAGTTTGTATTAGGAAGTCCTAAAAAACTTAAATTTACAAACTTAAACTTTAATAGCTCGTTCAGTAGCGAAACACATAAACCTCTGAGAGATAATATTAAGATATTGAAAATTAATCCTAAGAGCAAAACAAATCCAGACCCAATGGGTATAGATTATAAGTTTAACGCATTTGGAACATTTACATATGCAGACGGATACACAGATCCTCATAATTTGAGAGTTAGTTTAGCTGACCCTGACAATGACGGATATCCTAATAACCCTGAAGCATTTAACCAGATAATAGCAAATCAAACTATAAATTTAGGCACAACCACAGTTGATGGATACGATTACAGTATAGTTGATAATACAAATGGAACTACACAGGTAAATGGAGCTTGTGATTTACATGTTCAGTATAACAGAATTGCTGACATTAATCAAGTGATTGATCCAAGTACCACAAATATCATTGACACTTATGTATTGTTAAACAGCTACAATACACAGTTTAGAACATGGGCACAATACGATGGTAGAATTGAAACTAAACCTACTCCACCAACTGTAAGTGAACTAGGAGAGTTGTTTGATAGCTTAAACGAAAAGAAAAGTATTAGTGATCAAGTTATATATCGACCTGTTAAGTATAAAATACTATTTGGAGATTTAGCAAGTGGAGAACTTCAAGCGAGATTTAATGTAACAAAAACTGTAAACAGTACACTTAGTGATACAGAAATACAACAGAGAGTTATTAATCTAATCTACTCTTATTTTAATATTGATAACTGGGACTTTGGCGAAGAGTTTTACTTTACTGAAATGGCAGCTTTCATACATAATAATATGATAGGTGAAATAAGTCAAATAACAATTAACCCAGTTAGTAGTATAGAAAATAACACTGCATTATTTGAGATAACTAGTGATAGCGATGAATTATTTTTACCTATATTAGCAAGTTCAAATATTGTTGTTACGAAAACACTAGCTGGAAATAGTACTACAATTTCACAAAACACTGGTACTAATGTAAGTGTAAGTGGCGGCACCGGAGGCGGTGGAAGCGGTGGCAGTGGAGGAGGCTATTAATGAGCGAACGTCAAGCAAAACCAATTGTAAAACCTTTATCCACTAGGCCCGGCGAATCTTTAGAGCATACAGGTTCTAGAGAAGTTACTAAGTTACTCCCAAGTATTTTACAGACTACAGTAAACAAACAGTTTTTTGATAGCACATTTGAACAACTAATGTCAAGTGGTAGTTTACAGCCTATTAGGAATATTGTTGGCAAGAAAACTGCCAATAGAGATATAACTGACGATTATCTAATAGATAACAGAAGCAATGATCCATATCAGTTTGCTCAAGGATTTGTTAATAGAAACGAAGATAAAACTGTTAGTGGAACATTAGCATATGACGATTTACTTAAATCATTGAAGTATAATGAAGTAGAAACTAACAATCATAATAGAGTTTTAAGTGAACTAGGATATACATTAGACTTACCAATTAACTATGACATGTTTGTAAATCACCAAAAGTATTTTTGGTTAGTAGATGTAATTCCTCCCTGTGAGATTAAAGGTAAACCAAATTTTAACATTGATATTGATGATGCAATAGGTGAAACAACATACACATACACAAATCTTTTTGACGGAAAAGACTTGACATTACAAGACGGAATGCGTATAGTATTCTCTCCAACAGATATTACAAGAAGAATTCAGACAGTAGTAGGCAATGCTACTTTTACAGCCGGCATGGCAAATGGTGCAGTAAGAGTAAAAGTATTTTTAGATAATGTACTACTAGCACCGTCAACTTATTCATACAACAATACAACTGGTGTTGTAACATTAAACACAGCACCAGCACTACAACAAGAAGTAGAGATACACACATACTATGCAACAAGTAATAGTGGAACAAATAATATTGATGAAATCTACATTGTAGATAATGTAGGTCAACCCGGCGGTATTAAATTTACAAAACAATTTGATGCTGGAATTGCCGCAGGACAATATGGAAAAAGACAATGGGTAAATGTTACAGTTTATAATAACCAAGAGCCTAGCGGATTTGATGCAGACGATAGCAGTTTTGATTTCAGACCTTATGACCTTAGAGAACATAGATTAACAACAAGAGATTACCTAGTAGAGCAAAGATGTAGCACAGATCAAAGTGCATGGGCAAGAAGCAACTTGTGGATACACGAAGATGCGGCTCAAGCTATGCTTACATTTAGTGGATTAGATAGTTCTACATACTTGTTAGACAAGTGTAGAGGTGTAAGACCTATCATTGAATTTAAAGAAAATATTGAAAAATATAACACTGGTATTAGACACCTAACAAATATTGACCATGCATTAGAAAGCATAGAAGATCCAGCACTAACTATTGTTGGTAAAGCAAATTATAGTGTAACAGTTAGTGGAATAACAACTGAGTGGAGTAGGGTATCAGGTGCAACTAAAAAAGACAAAGTAAAAGTTACAAATGGTATAGCACCAAATCAAGTTATTACATATTGGGAATGTATACAGAATCATGCAACACCAACAAATCCACAAGATTCAACAAACCAAGACGTTTGGCAACAAATTGTTCCTGTTGAGTTAGAAAATGATGATCTAATTATATTTTTTGAGAGTGCAAATGTTGCATACAAAAATAAAATTTTTAGAGTAGGAGGAGTACAATCTAGTATTACACTTACAGAGGTTTATAACAGTGACGGTTCTAACAGTGCTACACAATTAGTTTCAGGAGACAAGATTGTTATCCTAAACGGGTTTAACACACTAGATATTTCAAATATTGTTAATACTGATAGAGGCGAAAAAGATGATCCTTTTAGCGGTGCAGAGATATATTGGAACGGAACAGCATGGATATATGGACAGCAAAAAGAACATAGAAGTGCTGGAATACGAAACGAACTTTACGATGTTAATTTGATCAAATTGGATAATACAACAACTTATCCACTTAGTGATTATACTGGTGGATGTATATTTAATTTCACACACAGTACAACTAATATATATGATGATGCACTTGGATTTAAACCAGAATATGTAGACTACGGAAATAATCCAGGTTTAAATTTTCAAGTAGAACTACTACATACTAGATTTAATTATACTGAGCAAAGTCCAGACTTCCAAAAGAATTTAACAAGAGAAATAACTGGACACTACTACTATAAAAATTTAAACAACAACAGATATTATAATGGGTGGTCCACTATTAGAGACGGACAGCCTGTAAGAAGAGTAATCGATAAGACAGTTACAAATTCAACTGTTCCTTTAAAGTTTGATGTTGGACACAATAACTTTGATAAAGATAGATATTATAGAATATTTAAAGAAAACGACTTGCTAGCAGTGCAGAGCAATGATATTATTGATACTAGTAGAGTCAACAGATTAGATGGTAAACTTCCAAACTTGTATTTGAACACAAGCACAACTTACTTTATTCGTACACAGTTTCCACAAGCCGAACTAGAATTTGTTGATATGGATGGGACAACATTAAGTAGCGGAATCACAAGAACACCAGGGTCGGGAGATGACTTTAATCTTGTAATAGCAAGCCCAACTATTAACAGTTTTAAATATAGATTAGCAGCAAGTCCAGATAACTTTGGTGTTGTATATCTACATACAAGTACACAAGAGACAAATATTAAAGTTACTAAAAACGGTGCTAGTTTTACAAACTACACGTTGACGGGGAATATACTAGAAATTAGTAGTGGTCTTAGAAAAGAAGATCAATATCAAGTTTCAGTGTTTACTACTGCAAAATATAGTGATACTGCTGAAGGTAATTTTGAAGTAGTAGATACACATAAATTTAATCCACAAAATTCAACATTTGGAAAAGTTAGCTATGGAGATCTACTATTACATTTAAAATCTCAGATGACACAGATTCCAACTTTTACAGGTGAATGGGCCGGATTTAATAACTATAGAAATATTCCACACGACCATACATTTGGCGGCATAATTAGGCAACAACCTTATTCAACTGAACTTATTAATCAGTTGTTTACTGAGAATGACACCGATCCAATTAGTAGTTTACAGTATAGTAGTAACAGTTATAAAAACTTTATTCGATCTTTCAAAACAAAAATTACACAGTTAAATGAAAGCGTTGATATTACAGAGCCTGTTTATAAACTAGTTGACAAAACATTAGAAGCAATAAACATTGGCAGAAACAAAACAAGTGCATTTGCTAGAAGTCAAATGGCAATGTACAGAGATTATGAAGAAGCTAATTTTAGTTGGGTATTGAATCAAACGCCTACATTTGACTTACCATTTACTGTTAATGAGTATGATGATACCTTTAATCACACACAAGCATGGGTACAAATTCCAGATGCAGCAGGTGCTCACACATGGAGAGCATTGAAGTATCCAGAAGAATATACATTCAATAATTTTCAGATTATTATTACACTTAGTGGAATTACATTTCCGGGTAGTGGTCAAAATAACCTACATTTTAGATGGTACAAAAGAGATAGTGTAAGTTTTGTACCACCAAGTAGTGTAAAGCTAGGATTAACAAGACCTGTTACACCTGAACTAAGAAGTAACTATAGTAAAGATAGTACAGGTACAGCAACTGATAGTGTAATTATTGGACATGATGGTAATGTTCATGTACGCAATGGAACAGAATTATTTGATAGACAAGTAGTAGGCTTTGATCCAGTAGACGCAGGTCTTTGGGATTTAGAATTGCGGATATCTAATAACTTAGGTGTCGAGTTACCATTAGTTGTCAATTCAAAACAGTATTGGCCCAATGCAAGCAGAAATACTCCTTATACTTGGAAAAACTTTCAAGATACTATTAGAAGCGAATACAATAAATGGAAAACAGAAAACAATGTAACTAATTTTAATTCATCTACTTACTATAGCGGGTCTGACAAGTTCACTTGGAACTACAGTAGTGTTACTCCGAATATTGGAGGATGGAGAGGGCTATACCGATACTTCTTTAATACTGACAAACCTCATACTGATCCTTGGGAGATGATGGGATATAATGAAAAACCTACATGGTGGGACGCAAACTATAGTTGGACAGATGCGAGTAAACGTACAGCATTGATTACAGCATTAAAATATGGTAATATCAGTGATCCTGGACTAGCAAGTAATTTACAAGTATATGATTTAGACTATAGTTACCCTTCATATGATTGGTCAACAAATACATTAGTAACACTACTAGGAGTATTAAATGATCCAGTGACAGCAGGTGTAGTAACAACTCCTGTACTTGCAGATAGACAAAAAGATTTTGTATACGGAGATTGGGGTCCGGTAGAAGAGCAATGGCGTAGAAGTAGTGAATTTAAATTTGCATCAGCTTTAGCATTGCTACGAACAAGACCGTTAATTGGTACTAACTTATATTTTAAAACTGATAAAAGAACTATCATAAGCACTTTAGGATATAATAATCCACAAGTACGTGACTCGGATCAAAGAAAGCTAACAAGCTGGAGCAATATAGATCTCAGTGATGCTAAAATTATTGGTGCTATTATCGAAAGTGTTAGAATAAAAGATGCAGGCAGTGGTTATACTAGTGCTCCAACTGTAACAGTTTATGACAACTTTGGATCAGGAGCAGAAATTTCAATTAGTATTAAAGGTGGTAAATTAGTTGCTGCTAGAATTACAAAGCAAGGACAGGAATACTTTAATACACCTAGGCTAGTTTTGAGTGGTGGCAATGGTGTACTAGAGGCTGTCATTGAAAAAGATACTAGACGTTACTTTAGTGGATTTAGTAATAGTATTACATCATATGCTCTATTAAGTGGAACAACATCCGACGTAATACTACAAAGATTTAAAAATATGACATTCAATCCTATTATTAAAGCAGGCGGATTTGTAAACAATAATCAAAATTTTATTCTAGAAAGTAGTCAAGATAAAGGTAGAGTGTTTGTGCCAGAAGAAAACTTTAGTACACACTTATATGTTAATAAACCCGACATTGAATATTTCTTTGGTGGCATTATTGTAACTAAAACAGCCAATGGTTATACTGTTAATGGGTATGACAATAGCTTAGGTTATTTTAACTATAATGCACCGGCAACAAATAGTTCGAGTGCTAAAGTAACATTTAGTGGAACATTACAAGTAGATGTCAGAAGATACACAGACTTTGAAACTGCTATTAGTCAACTAGACTATAACACAGAACTAAAGACAATACAAGAAGTTTATGACTTTATTCAAGGATACGGACATTACTTAACTAGTTTAGGTTTTACACAGTCTTGGAAGAACGCAGGCAGTAACTTTGGTAATTGGGCAACTGGTAATAGTACAGAAATACTATATTTGATTCCAGATCCAAACAAAGTAACAGTACAAGATGATAGATTAGGATACTTTGATAATTTAAACACAAGATATGACGGTGTGTATAATATTGTTAGTAACTTAGGTAAACAAATTAGTGCTAGTGATATTGCTATTAACAGAAGCTCAATGTCATTGGACGAAGAAACTGTGTTTCAAACTAAAGAAACTACAACTAATATGTTTGGTTTGCGACTTTACAAAGTACAAATGGAGCATGTTTTTATATTTGATAATGTAACTAACTTTGATGATGTTATAGCTTCGAGTGAAATAGGACAAATACACGAAAGAATTATATGGAGAGGCAACAGAACTAAAAACTGGAATGGTAAATTGTTTACACCAGGACACATAGTTAATGGTGATAGTATATTACCAAACTTTGATAGTGTAGCTGGACAATTAGATCAATACTATGCTAAGACAAATACATTAAGCAATAAACAAATTAGTGATGTTGCTAGATTTAATAGTGGATACAATAAACCAAATTGGGCCAATACACTAGATTTAGATGATGATAGTGTATATGAATTTGTTAAAGGAACATACAAATACAAAGGTACACGTTATGCATTAGATGCATTTATGAGAAACAGAGGTTTATTCAACGGAGATGCTACAGCTGATCTCAATGAGATGTGGGCAGTTAGAATGGCTGACTTTGGAGATACTGCCAAAAGAAAATTAACTGAGTTTCAAATAACACCTCGACTATTAGTAACAGATCCTCAGCCTATTAGATTTACAAGTGGGCAAAAATATGATGTACTCAGTGATATTGTAATTGATATTGATGATACTAGTCCGCTAAATGTTTACAATCCAGATTCTGAACAATTTACAACCAGAGAAATAAAAACATATGACGATCAAAATCAAAACAGTATGTTTGCAAATGACTTTATCAATGCTGGTGCTCCGTTATTAACTGAAACAGACTATAGGGCACTTAATAAAGAAGATTTCTTACTTTTCCCTTCAGAAACAAGAATAGCATATGACTTTGACGGGGATTGGCAAGACTATGACAAATGGGATAGCAAGACTAGTTATAAACTAGGAGATAAAGTAATTCATACTGGTAGAGTATGGGAGATGTTAGATCCGGATGGTGCTAGTGGGTTGACTACAGCTAATAATCCTATTGAACTTGTTGGTACAGTTACTCTACCTATTATTCCTAGTGTAGGACAAACATTAGTAATTGACGGTACTACTATCAGTTTAACCAAAAGTGCAACAAGTACAACATTAAATGTAATCACAGTTGATGGGTCGCAAGATGTTAGAACTAATAATGAAGTAGCACATGACAGTACATTGGTATTAGGACAAACAAGTGCATCAAGCTCAACGATAACATTTAGTAACAGTGTTATAACAACAACGTTTAATGATATTGTTAAAACAGGAACTACAGTTAACCCAATGATACAAGGTAGTGCAACTGCTACACTAATTATTGATGGAACTACAGTTAACTTTAACGAATTAATTACAACAAATACTAATATCACAGCTCAACAAGCATATGAGAATACTTTTAATAGCAGCAGTTGGATACAAAACCAAAGCACAATAGCAACTACAGCAACAACTAGAATTGCAAGAATTGAGAGTTTAAGATCAGCATATATTGCGGCTAATAGTGCAGCGGCATGGGCAACATGGCTAGGAACTTACTATACAAATAATGCAGGACTAAACATTTCTCATGTAATAACGCTAGTACAATTAGGTGGCACTACAGCAACAGCCGCACAGCAATTTTTAGACCAAGACGTAATTCTTATTAACAATATGTTGGGTACAAGTTTCATAGGAACAAATGTAGCGAACGGATCAGAGATAATTAGTCCAAGTCAGATAGCAACCTGTCAAGGACGAATGAATAACGGTGTATTCACTGATGACATTGCAATATATCTACAAGCTAATGCTCCAGCTGTCTTTGCAGTAACCACAGTGGTTGCAACACAATCTGGCAGTGGATTTAAACAGTATTCAGTGATTGACATTGTAAACAGAATTAATGCCTCAGGTATTAGTAACATTACAGCTGGCAACAATCCGAGTAGTCAACTAACAATTACTAAAACAACTAGTACTCCTTCTGTTGCATTTGATTTAACAATTAGTGTTGGTACAATGAATGGCACTGTAGGATTTAATAGTGCTCAAGAAACTATACAATCACAAGGTTCAAATGTACAATCAACACCTAATTTAACTCAGCAACAGGTAGTAGATCAAATTAACAATGCTAGTATTACAGGCGTTACTGCTAGTGTGTTAGGAAATTTAATTAGATTGCAAAGTAGTTTGAGTCAATTCTTTATAGGATCAGGAACAGCAAATGCAACTATAGGTCTTAGTAGTGGTATAACACCTGCTAGTACAACTACAAGTACAACTAGTGCAAGTTTAAGTTTGCCTGACATATTAGAAAGTATTAATCTTGCTACAATAACAGGTGTGACAGCGATATCTGCTAATAATAAAGTTAAACTTGTAAGCACAAATTCAACACTGGTAGTCGGAGCTGGTACTGCGAACTCTACCTTAGGTTTAACTGCACAAACTTATAGTGCTACAACAGGCAATGTAAGTAATGTGTTTAATGCTATTGTAGGAAGTGATGGAAATCAAGTATTTCAACAAATGACCAATGATCCAAACATTTTTAGTATTTGGGTTGCAGATGATAGTGAATTCGGAAACTATAACTTAGGACATGAAATTTATCAAACAATGGACTTTGGCATGTACACACACGATGCTTGTGGCGGAATTGAAGATGCAGACGAAGCACAAATTGATGTAACTAGACAGAATGGTGAAACGCAAGCACATAATCTAGTAGTTGGTGATTACATTTTAATTAGAGGTAGTGATAGTGTACCTAGTATCGATGGCATTCATCGAGTTACTAGGGTAGATCCAAACAACATTAGAAGATTCTATATTGATCAATATATTGAAAAAACAGGACACACAGGTAACATTTATCCGTTAAGAAAAATGAGGTTTAGTACTTACGCTGCACTAGAAGCAGATAGACAAACCAAAGTAAATGGAATTTACAAGTATAATTTTTCAGGTGTTAGACAAAATAATTCATTGCATCCTATATATGCTTTTGTAGACAATGATGGAAGTGCTAGCAATCCTAGCAGTCAAGTTTACAAATGGGTAGGAACATGGAACGATATAAACGGCAATGTTGGCGAATGGCAAATAGTTAGAAGTGGCAATAAGCAAGCAAGAAATGATTTGGTTAATAATGTTAAACTATATGATGCTGTTAAGCAAACAACTATTACTAGTTTAGAAACATATGACCCGGTCAAGGGAATTATATTTGGATTTATTAAGAATGAGATTGATTATATTCTAACTAATGATGTTGCAAATTACAATTACAATTCGTTGGACGGATCAGTTGAGAACATTAATGCATGGCAAAGTAGCTATGTTGGAAAACGTTGGTGGGATTTGAGTACCGCAGTTTATTTAGACTATGAACAAGGTAGCATAGATTATATGCAAAACAACTGGGGCAAGCTATTTGACGGTGCAACTATAGATATATATGAATGGACAAGATCTCCTGTATTGCCAGAAAAATGGATTGAACTAGTAGACCAAGAAATTGTTATTGACGGAAAAGTAGCAAGCGGAGAAGCATTTACTACAGTGATTAATAGCGAAATAGTTTACAACTGGACAGAAGAATCTTATTACAATAACAGAACAAAAAGAAACGAATCAGTATATTATTTCTGGGTTAAAAACAAAACAAACTTTAGTGGTGTTAGACAGTACAATGTATTGCAACTAAGTCAATTATTAACTGACCCTAGTGGATATAATTTAAGTTGGTGCGCCACAGCAGGCACAGATACATTATTATTGTCCGGTATTAGTAATTCTGTTACAGAAAATACAGTAGTACAATTAGATGTTGATAGAAGGTTTAATGCTCTACCAATGCAAGACTGGCTTATGTTAGCAGAAGATGATCCTCAAAGTATTATCCCAGAGTACTTACATATTAAAATTAGAGACAGTTTATCTGGCTTCAATCGATTTAGTGTTACTAAAACATATAGCCTTTGGTCACCTTCTACTTCTTATGCGGCAGATGCAGTAGTGAGAGATAATGATGGAAATTTTTACATAAGTAGAGTTGCAAGTAATCAGAATAATAAACCTAGCATCGACAACGACATGTCGCATTGGCAAAGAGTGTATGATTTTTCATTCGAGAATAATACACAAATTAACGATATAACTATTTTAAGAAGTCAGCCTATACCTAACTTAAAGCTACATAAGTTTAATAGATATGGACATCAAGTAAGACCTAGACAAAGTTTGTATAGAGAGTTAGAAGAAGCTAGACAAAACTTTGTTTATACTGTAAACTCATTACTAAGTGAAGTAAATGTAATTGACGAGATTAACAACTGGGAAAATGCATTTACAACAAAGTTCACTGAAGGTGTGATAACTTATGATATAAACGATTATATTGCATTAGTTGACTGGAAATTAATTGAAAGAGATGCTGATGATAATATAACTTACCAGTTTCCTACAAACACAGTACCAGACTTAGTATACAATACAAAGCAGGACTATGTTGATGCAGGTGAACCAATAGATGGAAGCTATATATTAATTAAAAACACTTCGGGTGATGATATTATTAGAAGTGAAATGTATCACTTTATCAATGGTGCTGATAAACTTGTGTTCAAGGAAAAAGCAACAATAGAACTAAGTGAAGAAGTTTGGTTCCAACGCAAGTTTGGCCATGGGTTTGATGTAGCAAATTTTGATGTTGTTCCTTTTGATAGCGGAAGTGAAAATGTTATTAGCAAATTGTTTGACTTACTGAGAACAGAAATATTCATTAATCACCACAAAGTGAAATATAACAAGCTATGGTTTAAAATGTTGTTTACTGCACTACTACAAAACACAGCAGATGATTTCGCTTTCAAAACGACTTACACACACTTAAACGTTAAACGTCCTCTGTTACTAAACAAAAAGTTTTATCAGCCAACATCAATAGAACCAGTTGAAGACTTTTTTAATAGTGTAAAACCCTTCCATACAAAACTGTTAAGTAGTATGGATAGTAATACACATGGCGAATCAACAAATATTGAAGTTGACGAAGTAAGTAGGAATACATGTATAACTATCAAACATGGAGATCACACCTTAAGAACATGGGCAGGCGATACTGTATTAAGTGGCGGCGGATTTTCTAGTAATGTTCCGACTGATGAAGATTATTCAATGTTTAACTTCCAGCCAGCAGACTTTGAATTTGATTATGATGGTAATATTTTTGACCAGCCAGATAAAGAAGGTTGGGGAGAAGAATTAATGCCTGTGGACTACACAGAAAATATTAGTATACTAGTACAAACAAATGCTAGCGGAAGCACAGAGACAGCAGATACTAGAACATTTAGAATTAACATGTACGAACCGCAAGGATTACAAGAAAGTGTTGCTATTGTTGATACCTACAAAACTACAACAACTGCTAATATAACAGCAACCGATACAACCATACCACTAGTAGATGCTGGTTTGATGGATCGAGTAGACAGAGGCGACGGAGATATAGGATTAGTACCTGGAGTGGTTTGGATAGGAACTGAAAGAATAGAATACAATGCAGTAAGTGGAGAAAATCTTGTGTTTTGCACTAGAGGAACAAGAGGAACTTCATCTCAAGCACACACCAGCGGTGCAACTGTTACTAATGCAGGACCAAGTCAACGTATACCAACAGTACAAAAATTCTCACATTATGAGGACGGATTGCGTTTAGCGTACAATGACAGCGGAATAAGCCTAAGTGCTGCAGGAATTTCACCTGAACATGCGTTCATTAGAAATGCAGGGCAAGGATCGATATAAATACTTTAAATTGGAAAGAACAATGAGCTTGGAAAAGATAGACACATCATTAATAGGGATAGAAGGACATATTAAAATCCTTGACCCAGAATCTGGCGAAGTACTAGTACG
>Ga0181402_1000009_pt1 | contig 65161 bp, 115 predicted proteins | sample 25SPOviralmetaG_FD_130131 | JGI IMG/M metagenome (GOLD analysis project Ga0181402, IMG submission 130131) | Marine viral communities from the oligotrophic San Pedro Time Series (SPOT) site, San Pedro Channel, CA, USA - 25 SPOT_SRF_2011-08-17 | ecosystem: Environmental > Aquatic > Marine >...
ATTGAAGCCGCATAAGCTACCTTTTGACCTAATTGACCACCGGCAGCATGTCCTAAATGATCATACAGTGAAATAAATTCACCACCATATTCTTTTTTACTCATCATAACTTGTATTAATTATACCTCCAATAATTTTAGTATCAGCCAAGTGGGAAGTATCATTTGGGTCATACTCATGAGGTTTAGTTTGTATAATAACCCCTTTATCTGTATTAGTAAATCCTTCTACAATAACATTAAAACCATCATCATACACAACATGAGACAACATTTGACCTATTTTAATAAATGGTCCACCTGATGGATCAACAAAATCATCTCCTGTACGACAATGATTAAAATCACCTTCCCACAACACATTGCCATCTTCCTGCTTAGTAAACGTATAAACATCACCATATCTATTTCTAAACTCCATAATTATAGTTGATTAAAATGAATTTGATTAATCAATATTTCTAAATCACGCTTAACAGTACCTACAGCACCATCTTCTAGGTCAGCTTGCATTTGCCTTAACCTCATATATAACTTATCTTTTAATTTTTTATCCATAATATTCATTTATTAATTTTTCTTTAACTTCTTCACTAATCTCATTAGTTTGATATAATTTTTCTATTAGTTCTACCATTATTACAAATTTAATGCTTTACATTTTAATACAATCTCATCTGCTGATTTAGCTGACTGAACAATAGCCATTACTTTAGCTACTTGATCTGTATTCAACCAACCACAAACCATATCCAAACCATCATTAAGAGGAATAATTGGTGTATCTTTAACATTATCATTAAACACAGCAATTTCAGCTGATGTAGATTCCCAAAATTTACCTTTCATCTCATCACCAAACATACCATCACTTTTCTTTTGACAGTAGTTACCTACTCCCCATTGAACGGACAACCTAAAACCATTATCAAAGGTCATTTGAAAACCTTTATTGTGTGTACTATTAAACTTACTCATAACTTTTATTTTTTAACAATTAATTCCAAATTATTACCTTCAAATTTGATACCTACAACTTCCTTTTCATTATCAATCTCAACCTTCTTAATAAATTTATTTAAATCAAAGGCTCTAAACATAAGACCACCTAACGCTTCACCATCAAATCCATCTTTCCAAAATACTTCTTGCTCAAACTTTTCCATAACTTATGCTTTTGTTCTTGAAAATTTACCATTATATTGATACATTATTCCTAATGTAGGATGGGTAATATTATTACCAAACTGAATCTCCTCAGCTAATACTTTAGACATAGCTTGACATTTGAGAGCAGTAACAAATACAGTCCCATTAATAACCTTTGAATTGGTTGGATTTAAATTTACTTTTTTTGACATAACTTTTATTTAATTTACTTGTGTTCTATTGGCTTCATGCCTCATTTACCCCGTAAATATACGAACAATATCTTGCTTCTCCAAGTTTTTATGTGGGAGAAATTGGATTAAGGTTGATAAAATAATTAGTGAATCCCCTAAAAGAGAACCAACGATACTTACCAGTAACATCACTAACTTCATTATTATATTCATCTCTAACTCTTATAATTACTTTTTGAGTTGGCTTAATACCCCAATCCCTAAAATATTCCCTTAATATTTTTATGTCTTCATCATTGGTTATAATAAAAAACAAATAATCAACATCAGAAGTATTTGGAGGATTATAAACTATTTTATGATCATAATATAATTCATTAATTTTATTAATTGTGTCTGTGGATAAATTTGAAGTAAATATAGCTAATTTATGCCTTTCAGATGCAAAAGATAAATCACTAAATGCTATAGCATTTAATATCTCATGATTGTCTATACTATAACGATGATCAATTGAATTAACCTCACCAAAATTTCCTTGTATATGTTTTGGTAAACCCTCCCTCTCTAATTTTTGATTTTTTAAAACATCAAAAGGATATTTACGATGAGAAATTGAGCTAGATGATCTTTGAGTATAAGTATAAAGTATCCTAGGTAAATACAATACTTTACCACCTCTTAGCTCAACATTATAAGTTTTAATTAAATCCTCACAAAAAGTATAAAGATATTCATTTTCAAAAGCAAATTCATTCTTTCTTCTTGTTCTAATTCTATAGGATCTGGCATCTCCTAAGCTTCTCCATACATGCTTTTCAGGATCATTAGTAGCATCATCATAATTAAATAACCCATTAAAATTAGTTACTTTTGTCCAAGCCAACTTACCATTAATACCATTATTTCTACATTGCGAAGCACAAGATACCATTTCTACTTCAGGATACATTTCATAATGTCTATTATAGATTTCTAATAATTTAGGGTGAGGTAAATCATCAACATCTAAAACAATCATTATTTCCCCAGTTGAATATTCAACAGGGGGATTAAAATAAAATTCAAACTTCCATCTAGGTTTTACAAATTTTATATTTGGGTGAGATGCTTCTAATTTCTTCAATGCATTTTCAACACATTCGGAGCAATCACTAAAATCATCTGCTATCAGCCATTCCCAATCTTTATGGGTTTGGTTTACAATTGCAGATTTAATTTGTTCTATATACTTTTCATTGTTATAGAATCCACTAAAAATTGTAAATTTCATATTATTATTAATTCCAAGTTGTCCCTTCTGCAGATTCAAGATCTCCTATATGAACAAACTTTGCGTTTTTAGTTATAACTTGTTTAACATTTACTTGTTTCCCAAAATCTTCTTCATAATACCTAATTTTCTTAAATTCTCCTCTTTGAAATAATGAAACTCTATTAATAGTAGGGTTTAATGTAAATGAAGGATTGCCTACAAACCATTTATAAATTACTTTACCATCAATATCTTTTTCATAACCTGTTACGTGTTTAAATTTCTCTGATTTATTATGATCCCAATATTCTTCATCAATATGTGTTGATTCTTTAACATCTTTATCTTGCAACCAATAATGTCCAGATAAAATTACTTGATCTATTTCTTCATTTTTATCTAAAAAATTTAAATGTTTTTCTAAGTCTATTTTTTCTATAGATTCCCAATCTTCTTCAAGTAAAAGACAATACTTATTATTTACACTTTTAATATAATTGAATTTATCAACATAAGAAAACTCATCATTACTATTAAATTTAATTAATTCTACTATATTATTTGGAAAAGAATTTTGAATTAAAGATAAAATCTTAGAACGATCTTTTGATCTATCATCAATAATATGAATTTTTCCAATGTATTTTCCAATATTGGGATTTAAATCTGTAAAAGAATTAATTGTTTTTTCTAATAAATGAAATCTTCTTGATGTAGATATAACTAAATCTAATTTTTTATCAATTAATTTATCTTTAACTCTATCGCTTATAGGTATAGCATCCCCCATTTCATCAACACGTACAAAAGTAATGTTTGTCGCAAGTATAACGTTTTGTTTACCATTATATACGTTATGAGATCGCGCTTCCATATACAAATTTAATGATGTGTTACCTATTTTCTGAACATTACCATATATTTTTAATAATTGTCCTTCTTTAGCAGGTTTGTTAAAAATACATTTATCAATACTTTTAGTTACCATACGAGGGGTATCACAAAATTCAGAAGCATAAGAGGCTGCTGCTGCATCCAACCATGCTAAAAGTTTTCCTCCAAATAAATTACCATGAAATCCTAAATCTGATTTTTTAATTGGATGTTGTGTTATGTATCTCATACCCCTAAATTACCATTTGGCCCTAAGAAATCATTTTCTTCATTTTGAATACGATTCAATTCTTTATATTCTATTGTCTCAATGTTTCTATTTCTACCAATTTGTTCAATTGTAAATTTAATATCTTTAGTTTTAACTTCTAATATTTGATCTTCATCTTTGTCAAATTCACGAAATTTTATTTTATAAGTTTTTCCCATTTTTTAGTTTTATATTAATATAATTAATTATTTTTTAATTGCCAAATACCAATTCCAATAATCATGGATTTTTTTTACTTCAAACCCCATATTTTTTAATAGCATTAATGCATTATTTTTTAATTCTGTTTGATTTGGGTATAACCAATCATGAAAACCAACAGCAATTTGATCAATTTTATCATAATCATCAACATCCATACTATTAAGTAATGAATATTCTGCCCCTTCAATATTTAATTTTAATATTGATATTTTATCAATGTTATATTTTTTACATAGTGTTTTAAATGATATCATATCAACTAATTCTCCATCTTCATTATAACCTACATTGTCTACATTATCATTTTCATTTAAAATACCAAATCTACCTTTACCATCTAAAGGACCTAAAATACCTTTATATAATTCAGCACCCTCAATTGGTTCTTCTTGAGGGTCTACACCAATCAACCTTTTTTTACCTAAAAATATTTTACTCCAATCCCATTTTAAACAGCCAGCATCAATTACTACACCATCATGTTCAAAACATCTGGGATGAATTTGGCTCCAGTAATTATCCCAACCTTCTTTACCTCTACCTTCTAATGAAGATATTAAATTACTATAACCATCAGCAATTTCTACCCCAAATAAATCTTCTTCAAAATCATACACCTCTCCTATATTTAATTTATCAAGAATCAATTTTTTAGTTTTATCTAAATCATTATCTATAAAATCAACTAAAGGATTGTTATCATAAGAATCTAGGTATGTACCTAATTTTCTCATTAAAACAGGCATTTTATTAGATAATGATTCTTTAATTACTAAAGGATTTAATTCTAATATTGAACTAAAATAAAATAAATCACCAGCTTGTAAAAATTTATCTACATCATCTCTTTCACCCCAAACTCTACAATTGTTAGGTAAATTATCCATTAAAGGTTTCCAATAATTCTCAAAATTAGGTGCTTGGTTTCCTATAAAATGAAACATAATAGGTTTACCTATTAACTTTTTAGCAACTTCCATTATTTCACCTTGGTTTTTACCAGAAGTAAATAAACCAACATTAATAATGTGTTTTACGTCTCCATATTCTTCAAATAGTTCTTTTTTATATTTAAATTTCATCGATAAATCTATATCTTCAATAGGGTACTCCCAAATATCACAAGGAATATTTAACTTATTTTCAAAAACTGATTTTGACCACTTAGATACTAATAAGAATCTATCAGGATAATAAGTTAATTGGTCAGGATTAGTTTCAGATGAATGGGTTGTTGTTACAATCTTATAATTCTTTCTATTATCAAATATAGTTTTTAAAATAATTTCATCAATAAAAAACTCAGGTATTTCTTCAAACTGTATTATATCTGGTTTTATATTATTTATTATATCTAGTACTTCAGATTTAATATTTAAATTAAAATGATTATCTTCCCCTATAGATTCTATTATTTTCTTCTTTTGAACATCAAAACTACCAAAATTATTATATTCTATTACAAATATTTCAAATTGACTTTTAAAACTTTCAATTTTCTTTAGTAAATATTGAGGCATCCCCCCAGTTGATAAGTGTGGAGCTATAATTAATATCTTTTTCATTATTGTATTTTTGTTAATGAGTGTTTTTGAGTTGAGTCTATATCACTTAACCCATCAAACTGGTGTGTTATTCTTTCATTAAAACATAGTTGGTAACTAGGATAATTAAATTTATTATATTCTTCAATAGCATAATTAACCCACCAATCAAAAGCATGCCATCCAACATTTTCAAACATCCAATCCCACTGATCTTTAGAATTTTTATTAACTAAATAGCAATGAGCATTAATTAAGTTATCACATTCTATTAAATTATCAGAAACTTTATCAAAAAATGTAGTATCAGTCCTAAAATTAGGCTCAGCAAATGATACTAAAGGATTATTATTATTGTTTAAATAATTAATGGCTTCATTAAGTCTTTCTTTAAATAAAGGCATATCTAATATTTTACAATCACTTTCACATATTAAAAAATGCTCATCTTCGCAAAATCCTATTTGTATAGATTGTTTATGGGATAACCAACAACCATAATGTGAAGGTATTAAACCCCAAACATCAGGTTCTTTACTTAAACCTACATACCAATGGCTATTACCATTAATAATATCTTTTATAGGAGGTTTAGTAGTAAATTTAGGGTTATTTACTCTAATATAATTAGAACTAATACTTTGGAGTTGTTTACTAGATAACAACTCTCTTTCTGAATTTTCATTAATCCCAAACTGTATTATTTTAACCTTCATTTAATAACTTTATTATAAATATTAAAATTTTAAAGCTTCAGCTATTATAGGCAATTCATTCTTAAGTTGACCCTTAATTGACTGAGCGATTAGTTGAATTTCTTTTTGAGCATGACTATCATCTCGTAATTCAAGAAAATGAATCCAAGAACGAATTGACCCAGTCATTTGAATTTTAGTTGTAGTAGCTAATGGTAAAACCATTCTAGCTTGTTCTCTAGCGACTCCTTCTTTTAACAAATCATTATATAATCTATGACATGCTCTAAAATGAGTTTTAATTACTTCACTAGCTTTACCTTCAAAAAATATATCTCCTTCATACATTTTAGGATTGATAATTTCAGTTGAACTTTGTCTATTATCCTCACATTGAGCTCTTAACTCAACATTTTCAAACATCTCATCTAACTTATTAACATCTTGATATCGTTGACTAAACTCTTGAAAAGAAAACGAACGGTGACGTATGAGCTGGATTCCGATTGCTTTGGAAGTTTCAATTTCGAACGTCGCGTGACTATGTTCAAACGGCGACCAGTGCTTGTGGCGTACAAGGTATTTGAGAAGGCCTGCTGCATTATTCTTCTTATCCTTACGTGAACTAGATACACGTGCAATCTCCACAATATGCTCTTCAGCATTAGGAGTAATATTTAAAAGTTTTACTTGCATTTAATTTGTTTAAAGTGTCTATGTTATAATTTTGTAACTTTGCTATATGAAAATACAACTTTTCAGTTGTGTCTCCAAATTGCTCCATAATATCCTGAATATCTTGTTTACTAATTTTAAATTCTTTACTTAATTTAGTTTTTAAATCATCCATTCTTTCATATTCAGTTTTCATTCCATCTTCAAATAATTTATTATAACGTTTTCTAGCACGTAACTCAATTTCAAGATAAAGTCTATCTTGCTCTGGTTCTCTACCTTGGTAATTATCAATAAATTCTTTTTGCTCATCTTTCATCCAAATTAATTCCCACTCAGCTTGTTGAAAATACTCAGGATACTCAAAATCCCCATTTCTAATTTTATCTAAAAGTGAAAACTTATAAGGTAAAGATTTATGAGTTCTAAAACGCCTCCACCAGTAAAATGGTAACGCTCTTCTTCCACTAGGTTTTTTAGGTACTCTCATACCCCTAAATATTTTTTATATTTTGGATCCATTTTATCATAGTATTTCGTAGTTTGTAAGCTTCTATGAGCTAAATATATGTCCTTTTTGTTATTTATTAAAACCATAAAGCAAGGAGCTAATGATCTAGCATTAAATCCATCAACTTCTAAATCATCATTAGGATTTATACATAAGGCTTTCCAATTACTTAAATCTAATGTTTTTAATGTAGTATTTAAAAATTTTTGATAACGCTTAGTTTCTCTTTCATCTAATTCGTCATTTTGTATAAAAACTGCTGAGTTTTTGCCAGATTTTACAAAATTATGCATACAAATTATAAAATCATTATCAGGACTTAAAGTATCTATATAAATGTTATCATCTTCTCGTTCTTTTTTAGCAAAAGGACAAGTAGGCATACCATTATACTCATCTCTTGGTACTTCTAGTACATATTTAATATAATCTAATACCTTATCTTTCATTTAATACTTTTATTATTAAATCTCTTAATTCTTTCCTAACAATAGTATTATGAATCCACCTATCTAACATTGCATCTATCTCTTCCATTAGAACCAATATCCAGATATTAATTTATAAAGAACCATTATTATAATTCCTATATAAGCTACCATAGCTCCTTTAGCAGATGCCTCATATTGTTCTTTAGTTCTTCCTTGTCTATATTTGCGGTCTTCTTCAGTCATAGTATTTAATGTTTAATTAGTTTAATGCGTTTAAATCGCAAGTAAATGCGCATAAAACGCATAATTTTGTGGAGAATATCGGAGTCGAACCGATGACCTCTTCGGTGCAAGCGAAGCGCTCTAGCCAGCTGAGCTAATTCCCCTTGTAATTTAAAAGTTAGGATCTTTTGAGTCAAAATCATCTACAATATGATCTTTAACAAATTTGATCCACCACTTTTTAATTTTCTTACATATCTCTTTTAGCTTCATAAATATGTTTTACAGTTGGGAATCTTAATGAAATCCCACCTTTATCATTTTTAGTTTCTTCAAAATATTGAACAGTAATTGTTTTTCCAACAATTGACCCATCCATATACTCCAAACGTTGATCTTGAGTAAATCCACTACCAACTTTTACAATGTGACCTTTATGCTCAATCCATACTTGTGATAACATAGTCATTGATTCTGATTTTCCATCTCTAACAACCTCATGATTATCTACATCCCAACCTAATACTTCATACTCAGCATCATGAAATGACTTAACTTTAACTAAATTTTTAGTACGTTTACCTTCATAACCCACATCTTTACGTAACATTAAACCTTCCCAACTATCTTTATTTTCAACAGTATTCCAATATTCAAAGTGATCCTGATCTGTAATTAAAGTTTGGTGAGTAAAGCGTAAAATACTTTCATCAATGAATCTACCTCTTAACCACTGCTTTAATACAATCAATCTTGGGTATAATGTTCTTTCACTTTTCTCAGCTTCAAATTCTTTTCTAGTAAGCATATCAAATATCATAAATGCTGGGTTAGTAATTTGATGATCTTTACGTCTTAATTGTTTCATAACGCCTTGAAAATCTTCATTACCATCTTCATCAACTAAACAAACCTCACCATCAAATACACTATTAATAATGCCTGTTGCTTCAATTGCTTCCTTAACCTTATTTAATGTAGTAAATTCTTTACCCATTCTACTATAAAGCTTACAATTACCTTCTTCATCAGTAATAGCTAAACAACGAACACCATCTAATTTTCTTGAAACCCACCATCTATCATTCCAATCACATTTACCTTTATACTCTTGAGCTAATGCAACTTTAAATGTAGGTATAAGACCTGGTACTGCTTTGTTAATAATGGAATCACCACATCTAATTTTAAGATCTTTATCTATAATATCATAAATTAAATCCCAATCAATGTTTTTAGTAGCAAATCTATTAACCAATTCAATTGCAGCATGACCTGTAACTTCTCTATTGGTTAATTTATCTAGCAACTCAAATAATGTACAATCAGTGTAGCTAACTTTATCACTATTCTTCTTACAAGTTTTACTTGTAACATGATATTGTTTGTAAGGATTGTAAGTATACTCAAGTACACCATGTATCCACTCAGATTGCTCTTTAATTATAGCAATTTTTTCCAAGCTACTACTTGTAGCTCTCATTTTCTCAATAAATATTTTTAATTCAGTCATATTAATAAGTTTCAAATTCAAATTGTTTTTTCTCATGGTCATGCTCACTGTAAATGTTTAAATTTAAAAATTCATTTTCATTTAAGTAAAACATGTTTTCTTTTTCTGTTGGATCCCAACCGATAACAAAATCAACCTCTTCTTTGGTCAATATCATTTTAGTGTTAACCAACATTTCGAATTTCTCATTCTTTAACTGCTCTTCATACAAATACTCTGTCATAACCTTTATTTTAATTATTAATTCGTGGTGAATATACGAAAGAGGATTGGCTAAGCCAACCCCCTACGCGTTTTTCTTCAACATATCTTCAATATAATTCCTCTGGTTTTCAGTTTTTTTACTTTCAGCTACTTCCCTCCAAAACCACTTCTTTATAAACTTATTCCATATCCAACTTCTCATTTATATACTTTCATTTGTTTAATTTCATTTAATATACGACCAAGTAACCCACTATTACTAGAAGTTAAACGTCTATTTTCATTGATTTGCTCTTGCAAACGCTTAGTGTGATCGATTTTAGGAGTTGAGTATTGCTTCCAATCTAACCAGAAGCCAATAGCAACAACAACATTCATTCCAAGCGAAGCAAAAAGGATTTTTACGTCACTATAAACATCAAGCGAAAGCGAAAGATGAAAATGTCCCACCATCCAAAAGGGAATAGCTAGCTGTTGACTTATCCAAATTAATATAAATTTAATAAACTTCATCATCTTCTTTTTTTAAACCTCTAAAGCGCTTTACATTTTGCTTCATTTTAGTATTTTTGGGCTCATCCACTTCCAAAGTTGCTCCACAACTATCGCATTGATATAATCCAGTCGTCCAATTCATACTAAATTCTTCAGCTCCACATTTTAAGCAAGGGTGAAATGGATTCATTTCATCATCAAACTCATCATAATTAATCTTACTCATTTTCCTCTAATATTTGAGCTTCCTCAATTGTTTCACACATTAAAAAGTGGGTTGGTGTTCTCAAAACATGATCACACCCTAAGTAATCTCTCCATGCTTGTAGGAGCTCCATATTTAACTTATTTTGACCTTTTTGTTCAAACACGTGGACAGGCGTCTCTCGCTTAACCACATAGGCTTGATCATTTACATATTTTAAGTAATCGGTTATCATCGTATATACGTATTAACTGGATATTAGTTGTATAAAAGCTTTTTAGCTTCTTTTACCTCGCTTTGTTTTAAATTCACTAATAATTTGTTTATTTGCTTTTGCTTTTTTTTCTGCTATAATTTGTCTATAAATGGGGCTTTCCCACTCACAACCTCTATATTCTCTCTTTTTCATATACTATTTTAAATGCTTCTTCTAATGTTATTCCTTCACTTTCGGGTCTAAACCCAACCATAAATCCTTTTTCATCAACATCTAATTCATCTAGTTCACCATCAAACCAACAATCATCATGATAATGAGCCCACCAACCATTTTCTAGTAAGTATTGTCTTTTATTTATTACCATAATACTTGAATACAAACCAACAATAAAGATAAACATAAACTAACTAATGTTTTAGCACTTATACCTTCATTAAAATGAAATCCAACAAATGTAGCATATATAATCATTCCAATTCCAAATCCAATAAATCTAGCAGGCCATAATAAACCTCCTACACCTGCTACAGTATACTTTGTTCCCCAAATATAAAAAAACGACAGTATCATACCACATGCTGCTACTATAATTTCATTTTTCCTAAACCAATCTGTTGATTTTAAAAATTGCCCATTTAATTGATAAAATGTTAATATATGAGCTATTAAAAACATACCTGCTCCAATTACTAAATCTCCAATCTTAATCATACTTATTTTTTTCTAAATTGTCCTGTTATAAGCATCCAAATAAAATTTATAATAACCCAAGGCCATATAAATATTAGGATAAATCTCTCTAAATTTTCAAATTTTACTTTTGTGTAATTTGAAGCTATTTCTACCAAAAAGGCAAAAATAACTCCAATTACTACATAATTTATTATAATCATAATTACATTACTCCGTTTATAGGCTCATCAAATAACCAATTCACCTTATTTTTACTATTCAAATTAAAAAACAACTTATTTCCATTACCACCTCGACGGTTTTTACTAAAATGGAAGAAACGTTGACCTTCACTATCAAATTTTAAATGACCCATTGCTGTTGTCATATGCTTAATCTTATTTGACCCAACAAATGTACCACCTTTAGTAACTTGTTGAATAATCAAGAATGTTGAATTTATTTTTTCATCATTATTTGCTTGATTATGCTCATCTAGTAATTGCAAAATACGATTGGTATTTGACTTACCAGTACCTCCAAAATAATCAACATAATTATCTGAAATTTCAGCAAGTGAATCAATCAAAACACAATCATAACCCTCTTTAAGTGCAGTTCTAAGAACAACATCAGGATTAACTTCACTATAATCACCCATAAATAGGATATCTAGCTCTCCAAACTTTGGAAACCTACGAACATAACCAACCATATCAATCGCATTCATTTCACCTGAAATAAACAAACATTTTTTACCTTTTGCTTGAAGATCTCCTAAAACATCAAGTAATACTGTTGTTTTACCAACACCTGGATCACCAGTAATTACAACATTTGTACCAGGCATAACACCACCTTCCATACTGAAGAAAGCATCAACTTTAGTACCTGTTCTCATAGGTTCAAACAATTTCTTGTTGAACTCCATGTCATTCATTTTTACTGTTTTAACATTCAATTTCATAGTAGTTGTTTCAACAACTTGCTTACTTGGACGACCTCTTTTTACTTTGTTTTGCATAACCTTTATTTAATTAATTTAACATTTTTGGGCTCTCACCTCATTTACCCTGTAAATATACGAACAGGATCTCGCTTCTCCACATTTTTTAGCAATTACTTTCATTAGCCCACTCATTATCTAATTCTGCTGAGCAATAAATTTCAATATCTTCTCTAATTTCTGTAATTTCATTTAATACTAAATCACACATTTCCGTACACTCTTGGTCTGTGATAAAACCATTTGCATAACCATTAATTAATTCTAGAACTTGATTTTCTTTTGACATAACTTTTATTTTAATTTTAAATGCTTGGCTTCGCGCCTCATTTACCCCGTAAATATACGAAAAAAAAACCGGGTATCCAAATGGATACACCGGTTTCTTCAATTTATGTTTATTAACTTATTTCTTATCTATAAAAAATTTAGCTAAAATAACTAGTGCTACTAAACCAACAAATCCTCCCTCACCAAAGCTTGAGATTAAACCTGTTAAGTTACCAACTACATCCATTCCGAATATAGTTTGACCAGTTAAAACATTCCATAGGATCGCTACTGGAAGAACTGCCATCATAATTGATAACAAACCTCCAAAAAATCCAGTTACATACTTAATTACATTTTCCATTTTAATTTAATTTAAGTTAAACAATATTAAAACTTCAATCCAAACCCTAACTGTAAGTTAGTAGTTTTAGCTTGTGTATCGTACACAACTTTAGGATCTAGGAATACTCCTTTATGCATAGTAAACATTCTACCTACTCCTAATTTCATACCATCTGTGTCTAGTCCATCTGTAGCTACATACGCGAAATATCCTTTATAGAAATATCTTGCATGTAAGTCCAAACTTAAATCCTCAGTTGAATCTGCTTGTGAAACATTTGCCCCTATCATAAGGTCATCTGTTATAGCATATCCCACTGTTGGGCTTAAAGACCATTCAGTCCATGATACATTTGCAATGTCACCAGTACCTACGTACCAATCACCTTTTGCGTTTTGCACTTCTTGTGCGTTAGCTCCAACTGCAATTAGCAGTCCTAAAGCTAGAGTTAAAATCATTTTTTTCATTTTTTTGATTTTGGTTAATAAAAATTTTAATTTGAAAACGTAGTGGCCAACTACTTTGGATAACATATCATTGACGCGCTCTACATATTTCAAATATCGAACGGTAATGATAATAAATTTGACCTGGGGATCCTACCTATACTGTAGGTAATTTATGAATCCATTTTATCAGCTATATAGTTTTGGAAATCTTCAACATAATCGTCCATTTCATAATCACTATAATCACTGCCTCTGCCTTGCGCAAAGTCTCTTTGAAGAGATTCCATATAAGCGTCTAGACCATAGTCTATTTCGTCTTTACCTCCTCCTAATTCATCTTGAATGAATTTTTTAATTACACTAAAATCCATTTCTTTGGCTTCGTTTAAGAACTTAGCCCATTTTGCTTCATAACCTTCTTTCATAATATCTTCTTCTTTATTTTCTTCTACTCTAAATATTCCTGCACCATCTGCTGGCATTTTAAAATCAAATTGATCTGCAATTGAACGAATACCACTATTTTTAAGTGTCATCCATTCATCACCAAACCATACATAACCATAATCACCACCATACTCATCTACTTTTTCACCGATTTGTAATCCTGCTTCTACTATATCATCATCAAGAACCATTTCATTAGCAGGTTCATTATATTTTGAATTAATAGTTCCATCTTCTTCTATATTTGAAATATACCCTACACTAGCTACTTCTTTTGCTTTTGGTTCTGAGTTGTAGTGTTCTTTTAATATTCGACCTAAGTAGTCAGGATAACCATCATAATGGTTGTAAGTACAGGTAAATTCCCTGTCTTCGCTTAAATATCCTATAAGTGCTCTTGTTGCCATTTTCTTGTGCTTTTATTATACATATTAGAGATTATATTCCTGTTTATATTTTTTAATAAAACTTTCACCAACCGACAAATGTAATATTTCTGCTTTTTCTGGTACTCCAGGAAGTTTAGCGGATGAATTTATATAATCTATATTTGTATTCTTCCAAATTTTCATTTTAATTTTAGCATTGCTTCTATTAGAAGTTTTAAAAACCATCACAACAGGCATTTTACCATATGTTCTATTTTTTTCAATTTTAATCTTAGGTGGTTTAAATCCTTTTGGATATTTAGTCTCTACTTTATATGCTCCATTTTTATTTTTGGAATCATCAAAATACCAAATAGATGTTTCACCTAATTCTGGTTTTGTAGGAACCTCATGAAATGTTAATTCATATTTTGTTCTACGTTCTGTATTTTCTGCTGGTCTACCCCTGTTCATTTCTCATTTGTTTTACGTGTTTACAATTTCCTCTAGTTCTCCAAGTACCAGGACAATCACAATGATATTTACCTGAATCTGGATAGTATTTTGTAGTATATTCAGCATCACTACTACTACTTTTATTAATTTTAACTATTGTTTTACTTTTAGTAACTTTTACTTTAGGTTTAACCCATACAATATCATTTAATGTAGTATTTGGATCTACTTCCTTCCATGTTGGTACAATGTATTTTTTACCATTTGATACTACTAATGATGGGGGAATAATTGATTCTTTATGTTCGTATTTGAACATTTGTACATTAACAAAGGGACCAAATCCTTTAGGATTGAATCCAAATGCTTCACCATCTGGTCTGAATATAATTCTAGACCTTGGGTTTCCGTATTTATTTAAATTTGTGAATTTCCAGAGTGCCATATATGTAACCTTTATTTATACCTAAATATACGAAAAATATCTTGAAAAGCCAAATTTTATACTAAAGGTCTTCCTAACAATATTTTTGTATGATCTGTTCCCCCAATACTTCTAACATATGAACCATCATCATTCATAGTAACATCTTTACCTGCTAGAACTTTTTCAATAGTTTCTTCATCTGTTACTTGGGGTACACCTGCTTTAAGTAAAATATCTTTTATTTTACCTGATACCTCAACATAATATCCAGGTTGTTTTAATCTATCAATTTTATGAGTAATAACTGCTCTTTTAGCTGGGCTAGAACCATCATGTCCTGTTGCTACAAACTTTTCACCTGATGGTTTCTTTTTAGATACACTTACAGCATCAATATCTCCATCTGCATCTAAATCAGTTACTTCATACTCAGCTCCTCTTCCAGCTTCTTTATAAACATCCTTATCATTTGAATAATTACTATGACCTCCTGGGAGATATGAATATGCTGTTGATATTAAATCTATAATATCATCACTATAGTCAGCAAGTTCTGGGGTTGATAATTTATCCCAATCTTCCCTGATAGCTTGATTATGATATTGTTTATTGAAAAATTTATGCAAATTAAAATCACTCATTATTTTATGGTTTTATTATAAATATCAATAAAAACATCAAGTGGCACTCTATGCCCCATTTTTTTAATATGGTGAACATTAAATTTCATATACTTATCTTTAATATGATCTTTAAGATAATCTAACGTTTTACTACCACTAATAACATTATCTTTTTCACCTAACACAACATGCATATCATTTGGAATATGTTCTTTAACAAATTCTGGGAAATTGGGCTCAATTGTTCTAGAATGTAAAGCTGGGTTAAAAGCAACAACTGGTATTTTATAAAGCGCACCTAAAATAAATGCAGAATAACCACCCATTGATGAACCTATAATTACATCAGGTTTAAATTCCTCAACAGTTTCTATAAGAAATGGAAAAATATCACTTCGAGTATAATCTAATTCAGGAGCATGGACAAATGATTTAGTTGATAAATAATCAACCTTTTCACCACCCTGTGGACTTTCTAAACCATGTAAATATAATATTTTTTGTTTCATAACTGTATTGGGCTCGCACCTCATTTATACATAAATATACGAACCCTTTCTTGCTTCTCCAAATATTTTAGCGGGGGTTTCCACCAGATCTTTTGTTACTACGCGTAGTTCTTGAGTTATTATTTATAACAGGTCTATTGTTATTAATTGGTCTACTATTGTTTATAACGGGTCTACTATTGTTTATAACGGGTCTATTATTATATAATGGTTTATTATTTCTAATAATAGGTTTAGTGTTATTAACTCTTGGTTTATTTATAATTATTGGAGTAGTGTTATTAATTCTTGGTTTAGTTGATGCTATTATTGAAGCTTGCCCTATTCTATTTTTTATACTCCTAGTATTACCTCTTCTACCTGAATTGTAAACAACATTATAGCCCTGATTATTAAATGGCCCATTATACCAAGACCACTGATTGTGTTGGTATGGTCTCCAAGGTCTCATATACCAATCCCAATGATTCCAAGGTCTATTAAAAGAATAGTAAGGGTTATAAAAAGAATAATAATTACCAAAATCCATCCATAGTGGTCTATTTCCCCAATAACCATAGGTTCTACCCCAATACCAATCAGAATGTCTATAAAAACCTGTTTTGAAATCTAATGTAATAGTATTAAAATCTAAAGTTGAAAATGTTGTGGTTCCAGAATTTATATCTTCTAGATAAACTACATCAGTTTCGCAACATTTATCTACTGGCTGATATGTAGCACATCCTGCCATAAAAGTTAAAGCCCATATTGTAATAAAAAATACTACTGCAAATCTTAGTAATTTTTGTGACGATGTTAATTCATTTTCTCCCATAGTTTAATTTATTTGAGTTTTATGTTTGGTTTTGTGATACTTTTCTTTTCTAATTTGTTCATCTAAACTTAGAAATATACACATTCTATTTAATTGCTCTGGCTTATTAAGGGCCATATCCGTTAAATATTCATCATCAAATGTCTCAAATATATCAGTAAATGTTAGATCTTCAAACAATACTTTATTTATTTTTTTCATCCTTAAGTCGGGTTACTAGATCACTAAAATCTTTTTCTGGGTTGAAGGGTATCATTTCATTTAATTTCCTTTGTCTTTCACTACACCCACAATCTTGTTTTCCATATACCCTTTTAAATAAATACTTTATTCCAGATATTTCTGTTATATATTCTACAACATCTCCTGCTCCCCTAAATTGTTGGTCTTTATCTTCAATCATGATTTTCCTTGTCCTCTATATGCTTTTTTATAATTTACACTAGTTTTAGTTTTGGATGTTTTTGTTTTTGCATGAATGCCTGGTCTTTTTTTCCTTTTAGACTTAGTATAATTGGATGCTATTAATCTTGCCATTTTATTATAAATATATCAACTTGTCAACTCTGCTTCAACTTTGCTCCAATATCTTAAAGTTGTTGTTTTATTCATGCCTTTAGGACCACCATTCCAACCTCTAGCCATTTCTTCAGCTGTATTTAGGTTATAATAAGTAATAAAAATATTAAACATTTCTATTGATTTTTTTCTACTCCATCTATCACTATAATTAAAAGAAATATTAGATTTTTTTCTTTTTAAAATCCTATTTACATCATCCACCATGCATTTCCTAATTTGTAAACATCCTACTGCATCTTCACCTGAGGCATAAGCTGAATCGTTATTTCTAGATTCTACAAACATTATTGCTTCTAGTATATCATTTCTATTTAGATTATATTTTGTTAATTCTATATCAATTACTAAACTGTCTACATCACCTTTTAACTTATCTACTTCAATATAGAGTTCTTCAATCTTATTTTTATGAATAATTATTCCTTCTTTAAGTTTTTTATTTTGATTACATAAACCAAATGCTAATACTATTCCTATTATTACTAGTATACTATAGATAACCTTTTTCATATTATTCTCCTTTTAAAAATTTAATTGCCTTATGGATTCCTGAGCATGCTTCATAATCTTCATGATATACATGAGTTTGTAAATTTTCTTCTAAAGTATCTACAAAATCATCTCTATGACAAGTTATGTCAACTGTAGTATCTTCATTTTTAATATAAACTTCTAAAACATGGATATTTTTTCTTTTACCTATTAGGTTTTCTAGTATACCCTGAGTTATAGCTTTTGATATAGATAAATCTTTATCTTTAATCATTTGCTCAAATTCCTCCACTGATTTTACTGCTATATATTTTGCCATATTAAAATTTATCCCAAAATTCACCATTAATATTTTTTGATCTTAAATTGTCTCTTTTTTCCTCATCTTTAAGGATTTTATTTGCTAATTTTTCTAAATGTCTAGATTTAATTTTATCATAATCATTTATTATTTGATCATGTTTTTTCTTTTTAATATTTCTTGTTTTCTTTGCCATTATTATGTATATGAAATTATATCTAAACCATCATCTTCTTCTTTATCTAACCCTAACTCAATTAATCTCTGCCTTGTATACTCATCTAATTCCCATTCTACTGTTCCTTTATTTACAGGCACATGATCTTCTATCCCCTTTATTTGTTTATCTGAGAATATGTCTCCAACTGTAAGAAAATAATGATTATAACATAGTAATTCTATATTTTCTTTTCTATAATTTTTCTTATTACCATCTTTAAAATTTAATAATAATGGCATTTTATAATCAGATACTCTACGTTCATGAAATTTACAAACACTACATTCTTCCATTAAATGACCTTCTGTTATTAGTCTATATTTAATTTTATCAGGTGAAAATGATGATGCATCTATTCTACCTTCTATTATATCAATTAATGCCGGTTCTTTACCTCCACTTCTTAAAAACTTAGGAATACCCTTACCAGATTGGTTTTTATGTTGTTCAAATAGATTATCATGAGTTTTGCTCTCATATAATTTAGCCCATTTTTTATAATGTTGATAAGAACAATTTAAATATCTAGCAGCTGCTCTGTTTGATTTTGTTTTATTCATAGCAGCTACAATTAATTCCTTATTTAAAGGTTTTGCTTTTGGCATACTACTATTCTTTGATTGATTTTATTTCTTTAGTATTTAATTTTTCATTTTTTTCATATGAATTATACTGTTCAGGAGTCATTATTTGAATGTCATTCCATGTATGGTCACCACTACCATTAGTAGTACTGACTGCTTTATAAGCCCCCATAGTTGAACAATCAACACAAACTTTATAACCAAATTTAGTTAATCTTAATTCTGGCATATCTTCATTGCAAGCGATACAGGATATCATCTTTAAATCTTTTGGATATATTCTTTTCATAGTTATAATTATGTGTATTCTTAACCTATCTGCATCAATATACGAAAAATTAGTAAGAAATCCAAATTATATTAACATTTTTCATAATATAAATTCTTTAATTTTTGATTTATTGTTTTTATCATCTTTTAAGAATTGTATATGTTTAAGTGAATCTTCAAATGATAAACTGCCTTTTTCGAATGATTTTAAAACAGGACACTTATATTGAGAACAAGTATTAGGACGATTTTTATAAATTTTACAACCAACACAACTATCAAAATGTTCGCATGATTGGGGAACACGTCCAAAAGAATCTATGTTATTTTGGGAGAATAGATGTTGTTCTTCTTTTTCAATGTTAAAATTAGGAAATAAAGTTCCATCACAACACATGCCACAGTTTTGACATAAGTCATTTACCCCAGACATTACAAAGGAGATCTATGTTTTATAAATTGATATAAATCTTTTGCTGTAATTATTGAATATGTTTTATCATCTTCCCCTTCAAAAGGTACTATTTTACCATCAGGGTTAAATCTATCAAGTAACCACCACATTATTATATTAAATGAAGATTCTCCATACTGGAGTTTTAATAAAGTTTCTATAACTAGCCATAAATCTTTATTAGTTTGAGTTAAATCAATACCTGATAATTCAAATAGAGCTTCATCATCCTTGTGGGATTTATCTAATTTATTTACTAGTAAACAAAATACACTTTCATCCGTTATTACTAAATTATCTTTAATGTCAACATCCGACCCTAATATTTCTTTAAATAGATTTTTTAAATCTTCAGTACCTTCGAATTCTTCCATTATTCTATTTCTTTTACAACAAATATTTTTAAAAAATCTTTAATTTTCATTTTTTTGATTTGACTAGCAAAGTCTATTGCTCTTTCTAAACTATCAGCATTAAATGTCATTACAACATCTGCTTTTAAATTATCTATTTTATTACTCTTATTATAAACATTAAATTTCATCAATTAATTTTTTAATTTGGTTACATCTTTCATAATTTTCTTCTTCAATATAATACTTAATAATATTATTTAGTACACTTTTATAATTAGATTTATCCAGTTCTACTACTAAAGATAGATTAAATATGTTAAATAGTTCTACTTTTTCTAAATTATTTTCAATAGCACTTGCAATAGTTTGTAAACTATCTTTGATTATAAAAGTTCTAAAATCCTCTTTTGATGCTAATTTTTTTAAATCTTCAGAGTTATTATAAACAATTTCAATAATAGTTAAATCTCTTACTTTCTCTGCTTCGCTGGTTATTTTATCTTCCATAATGTTGGGGTTTAAGAGGTTCATTTATAAATATTAAATTACTTCTACTTCTATATCAATGTTTCCTAATCCCCAGTCTTTAGTGTTTTTAGTTTTATCAAACTTTTCTACCCATGTATATGGGTCATTATATGCTTTATTATCTCCCTTATAAGCACCTGTATTTTGTTCATCCTGAACTCGTGTTCCATCTTCTTTTGTAAAATAAGCTCCATGTTCCATATGATACACAGCAGGTTCATATTTAACTTCTAAATTAAAACCATTTAATGTTGCTTTTTTCTGAATATTAGTATCAACAAAACAAGCATATATCATTTCCTCTTCAAATCCTTGAATAATTTCCCAAACATTCCTATGTGCTATTTGAAAATCCCCACAACAATTAATTAAACTATAATTATCATTTGGTGTTACTTTTGCAGGAAAATGTCTTGCAGGAATGTTAATTAATGATTCTCTTAGTTGTTTTATATTTTTAGAACTATTTTGAATGATTTCTTTAGGAGCTTCTCTTCTAGATACTGTATAAAAAGTATGTTTATTTAAACCTTTTATTAGATTTTTTAATTCTCTTCTGGTTGGAGGAATAACATCTATATTAGTTGATACTATCCAATCAGCATCACTTCTTCTAATAGCAATATTTCTACTTATAGATTCATTACATTTTTGAGCATTTTTATCAAATATCAATCTATCAACTACTTCTGATGGTATACAATAGTGTTTTATTTTTCCCGTTTTTGGAAGTTTATCTTCAATTTCCCATATAAATGAGCTTTCAGGAGAATTCCAATCTACATAATTTACTTCGTCAAATGTTTCGGCCATAGATTTAAAATGGAGTATTCCTCTTTTAAAATCTTTATAACCATCATTTCTATTTACCGTTACTGATGCAATCTTCATAATATTTTATTGTTTTTTTAAGACCTTCGTTTAAGGGTGTAAATGGAAATTCTTTTAAGTGGGTGTTAACTAATTTTTTACTAGGTGAACCTACAAATTGATCTTCATCCCAAATAATCTTAGAAGAATCATAACCAACTATATCACAAATAGCTTGTGCGTATTCTTTTAATGTATGAGTCTTACCTGAAGATAAATTAAATATTCCTGGGGAGTCAGTATTGTTAATACAAGCCATTATTAAATTAATAGCATCATCAATATAAATTAATTCTCTTTCTTGAGTACCATCTCCCCATAATGTAACAGTATATCCTAAATCTTTAGCTGTTACTATTTTTCTAATCAAATCAAATATAAAATGCTTATCATTTAGATTATAGTTAGGTCCATAGAATACGGATGGAATTAAATAATTAAAAGACATAAAAAACTCTTTTGATAAAGCTTTTAACCCAACTAATAAATTGCGTTTAACCATACCATATACTTCATACCCAGTTTCAGGTTCTCCCTTTAAGTAATTATCTTCAGATTTAACTACATCATTATTATAACCACAAGATGAACCAAAGGTAATCATTTTAGCCCTTTGTTGATTATCAGCCCAATAAGCTAACATATCAGCATTAATACTATTATTAATTATCCACTGTTCTCCTGGATGGTCTTGACAATATCCACCTGCTTCTGTTTTAACAGCTAAATGAACAATAAAATCAATAGTATTTTTTTCTAAATTCCACATGCTAGTAAAATTAGTAGAGTTAATCTCTATAACCTCATGGTTTTTTGATTTTAATTCTTTTACTAAATGTTTTCCAACAAATCCTGTGGATCCTGTTACTAGTATTTTCATATTATAAATTTGTATATTTTTTATTATTATCTGTAATTATCATTTTATATGCTGATACTAATTCATTGATACCATCTTCAATTTTATATAAAGGTTTCCAACCTGTTGCTTCTAACTTATCATTTGATACTATATAATTTCTATTATCTTTATCTGTTGAAAATTCATTCTCTATAATTACTAAATCTGGAAAGTATCTTTTTATAGTTTCAGCTAATTCTTTTTTATTTAAATTAGCATCAGATAATCCTACATTAAATACTTCCCCATTTAATTCATCATAATTTTCAATACAATGGAGAAAAGTATAAGCTATATCTCTTACGTGTATATAATTTCTTTTAAAGTGGGATTGGAATAAAACTAATACACCTTCAGTCATTGTTTTATATACAAAATCATTTACTAACAAATCAGTACGCATTCTAGGGGATGACCCAAATACAGTAGCTAACCTTAAACAAATTCCATTACCCCAATCCATTATATATTCTTCAGCATTACATTTAGTAATAGCATAATGAGATAAGGGATTAAATGGTGAATCTTCGGTAATTATATTTTCTGAACTACCATATTGGCTATTTGTATTGGGCATTAATAACTTTTGATTTTTTCTTAAGTTATCTACAATAAATTGTATTTGACCATAATTAATAGCTGTTGCTAGTTCTTTATTTGCGTCACAAGCTGGTGCTCCTACTATAGCTGCTAAAGGGATAATTATATCGTGATTAACAATTTGTGGTAGGAATTTTTTATGATCTGTAACATCACCCTTAACAAAACTAAAGTTTTTATCGTCACATAAATGTAATAACGATGTTTGTTTGTACATTAAATTATCAAATACAGTTACATGATAACCATTATCTAATAATACTTCAGCTAATACTGATCCTAAATAACCAGCTCCTCCTGTTATTAATACGTTTTTTTTCATAGTAGTTTTGCATTTTTATCACGTGAAGATAATATAGGATTATCAATAGGCCACGGAATTTTTAACTTAGGATCATTCCATTTAACTGTAAATTGTTCTTTAGCTCCCCCATATAACGTTGATTGTTTATAACTAAATACCCCAAAATCACTCATTACTAAGTGACCATTAGCAAAACCTGGTGGTACTAATATTTGATTTCTATTTTTATCATTAATACTAAACATATCATACTCTAAGTAAGTGTCACTTGATTCTCTCATATCAACAACTACTTGTAATAATGAACCATAAACACATGAAACTAACTTCCATGTTTTATCATCACCATGTAATCCTCTTAATGTATTTTTTACTGATGTACTAATGTCATCTTGTTTGAATATTATAGGTTTATTATTATTAACTAAATGGTCAAATATTTTATAATTTTCTATATTCCAGGTTTCAATATACTCACCTCTATAATCATGGTGTATATCAGGTTGAATAATTGCTACCTCTTTTAATTTTTTACTAAACTTATACTTCATATCTTAATTGTTTTAAATTAACTTTTGCTGTTCCTTTCTTTTGTACCACTTGTGTAGAACATTTATTAGCAAATTTAATAGCTGTGTGTATTTGCTCATCAAAACTGCCATATATGTGGGTTATATATGCGTATACTAAACCGGCCATAAATGTATCACCGGCTCCGCTAGTATCTCTAACATCTACTTTATCTACGGGGAATAGTTCACCCTTATAACGTGCTCCTTTACTCCCTAATGTTGAAATTACTCTATCATAAAATGAATCATTATTTTCTAGAAATGTTTTATTTTGGTTTGATTCAACTTCATTTATTTTAATAAAATTAATATTTGAAGCCCAATTACCAATAGATTTTTTTGTATCTAAAAAAGTAATTATGTGTTGGTTTGAAATATAAGCTATTTCATCTTCTGTTAAAAATCCTTTACAATAATCACTTATAACAACAGCATCATATTGGTTCCAATCTATACCATCTAATGTTTTTTTGGCTACAGGAAATATATCATCTTCTCCCTCATCAATTCTTATAAACATATGATTTGTTCTTTCATCAACATATCTTGTTTTTTTAATTTGATTAGCGTTTGAAATTAAATCAACTTCAATTCCTAATGCTCTTAAATTATCAGCTACATTACCTGCCATACCTTCAGTTGAAACATATGATTCTGGTTTTAAGATAGGTACAGGTGCATCTGGACAAAATCTATTTGTTGTGCAATAGATATATTCATCTAAACAACTATCTCCTATTACTAATACTTTACTCATTTATTATTTTATTTATATGTTTATGACATGCTTCTGTTGCCTTTGATGCAAATTCTTTTTTAGATAGAATATTTTTATTTTTTATAATATAACCATCATATTGATTCAAACTATGTTTATAATTTTCAGTAACAACTAAGTTTTTAATAATATATTGATTAATATTTTTATTTTTATTAAATTTATAATAATCTAATACATTCATTATAAATGTATCATCAGGTCCATAATGACCCAAACTAGAATTAAAATCAATATAATCTTTAAATAAATCAGATGTTAATAAGTTACACCAGCCTGAAGCAAATTTAAATTTTTTTTCATTTTTAATAACTGATAAATCTTTTCCATTATGTTTAAATAATTGGTAGCCATCAAATCCAAAATAATTATCATGGGATGCTGGTATATCTTTATAATCTTCATTAACTAAAATATCCCAGGTTTCATCCCATAATCTGTGTATTTGGGGTGTTATAATACAATGTTTATCTTCAACTGATTTATGAGCTACAATTAAGGAAGCTATTGCATTATCTGGAAATACCATGTCACTATCAAACCATATAAAAGCATCTACTTTATCCTTATATTGTTCTAAAAACATTGTTTTATAACTAAAAGCACCTAATATTAACTCTTCAAAATTTACATGCTCTTCTAATTGACAGTATTCTTTTACAATATTATTTAATTCATTAAACCTATTAACAAAATAGGAGGCATCAAATGTACTATCTTCCCAATTATAAAAATATTTAGATAAATTTAAAAATGGAGAAAATATAATTTCATCATCAATATAATTAAGATTTCTTCTTAATTGATGAATAAATGTTTGATAATTATCTATTTCATAAGGTGATATATGAATACTTATATGATACTTCATAAATTATTAAGTTTAATTAATTCATCGATCCAGTCCTCTATTCGTTTAAAAAAATTACTATTTTCTAGTGCTCTTTTATAATTAACTTCAATATAAGGTTTCATATCATAATAATCTTGGGGTGTTAGTTTATTTATAATATCTACTAACTCATTTTCATCTTCAAAATGTATAATACCTCTATCATCATAAAAATCACCTATATAAGGAGCACCCCAATAAAGAGGAACTGTTTTAGTACAGAAACAATCAATAATTTTATCTGTAAAATAATTATTATGTTTTGAATTTTCTACTGCTACATGAAACATAGCATTTCTATTCCACAATTCTTTTTTACCTTCACCTTCAATTGGGTTACCATTTGGTAAATCATTACCATCTGGTCTATTATTTTTTTCGTGGTTAAAGTCACTTAAATGAGGATACCATTTATGTGGTATTTTTATTTCTGATTCTTTATCAAATATTCTATGTCTTAAATGATGGCCTTCAATTTTATTTAATGCACCTCTTAAAAAATTAACTTCAAATACTCTTTTTTTATTATCAAATTCTTTACAGTATTCTAAATCAATATTTCTTTCACCATGAGGAAATATTTCTGAGTTAGGTAAATTAATATCTGAGTTCCAACTTAATACTGCTGAGTATAAATGTCCCCATTGTTTAGCATAATTATGTAAACCAAAAAATTCATTTGGTTCATTAATTAATAATATATTAATTGGGTTTATAGCTAATTCTTCAGGTGTACCAGGCCTGTCATTAAAAATTGTTATAGGTTTTTCTTTAAATCTTTCAATACTACCTAATCTTTTTTCATACCTTTCTTGAGGAATAAAATTACTAAATATTACCATGATATCTCCCAGTCTTTAAATTCAGCAGCTATACAATCAACTTTATAATCTTTCCTCCCACCTTCATTTTCTTGGATTTTATTTTTGGCAGTATTTCTTATACCATTTAACCCATGTGTCAATCCTAAATTACCATCTCCAGTTCCAGCTCTATATTTAGTTTCATTATGCCAAATATGAAGATTCATCTGAGATAGAACTACAATTGCTCTAACATCTTCTCCAGTTAATTTAATATTATCATCTTTAAGTATTTCTCCAATATCATGAGTTATTTCTGCTATTTCTTTAGCATACTCTTCTTTATGGTCTATAATGAATACTTCTTTTAACTGAACAATAGATAATCTATCTACTAATTCAGACAATGTTGGTAGGTATTTTCTCATATTATATATTTCTAAATCGTCTTTTATCAGACCATTGTACTTTTTTGCTATTACCTAGCATTTTATATTTACTAATTTTATTATTTAAATCATTTCTGGTTTCATTGGTATGTGGGTTGCCATTTGTTTGTTGATCTTTCATTTTAAAGGGTGCTATAATAATTGTTTTGTTTAACTTGTCTTTCTATATCTTTAGGATGATATAACGCAAAACATTCCTCTTCATGAAGATTAGAATATGTGCTATAACCTTCTAGTACTTCATGTACTCTATTTACCCATTTAATTTTAGGATGATTTTTATAAATTCTCCATTGAAAATCAGGCCAATTAACCCAACCTTTATCATTTACTCTCCACCCCCACTTTTTTTCATATTCTTCAGTTAAACCATGTACTTTATTAACTCTAGGTACTCTGATTACTTCATTATCTGGGTTACTTATAATAATTTCTGGTAGATATTCAATCAAATCCATATGTGGTATTTCATCTGCATCTATTTGGAAAATCCAATCTCCACTACACATTGAAGTTAGTTTATTTTTCCAATCAGCAAAATGTCCTTTAAATTCACCAGGTATCCAATTAAATTCACCATTAATGGATTTTGCTCTTAGAAATTGTTCTACACCTTCATGACCATTATTAATATCATAAAGTACCACAATTTCATCTTCATACCTCTTATGTTTTAAAAGAAATGGTATGAGTTTTTGTATTTCTACAAACTCGTTGCATACTGTTATAGCGTAACTTATTTTCATATGTTTAATTTTGGTATGATTAAATATACGAAAGAATATTGGTTAATCCAACTTTAGATATTCCTTTAATTTAATTGTAGGTTTCCAATTTAGAACTTTTTTTGTTTTTGAAATGTCAGCCCTAGTAAATCTACTTTCACCAATTCTTTCTGGGATGAATTTATGTTTACCTCCTATCATTTTTACTATATCTAATATAGTGTGTTCTTTTCCTGTTCCTACATTATAAATTTCACCAAATCCTTCTTTCACTGACATAGCTGACATATTGGCTGCTACAACATCTTGAACATTAGTATAATCTCTAGTTTGTAAACCATCTCCTACTACTGTCATAGCTTTACCTGCTATTTTTTGTTTTAAAAATAATCCAATAACAGGAGCATATTGACCTTTAGTACATTGTCTATCCCCATATACATTAAAATACCTAAATGTTATGGTTTTTAAACCAAATAATTCAGTATACATTTTACATAATTCCTCACCTGCTACTTTAGTAACAGAATACGGATTTAGACAATCATTAGGCATTGTTTCTTTTAAAGGTGGTTTGTTTTTAAAACCATAAGCTGATGATGTTGAGGAGTATATAACTCTGTCACAACCAGCTTCTCTAGCTGCTTGTAAAACATTACAAGTACCACTTACATTTGTTTTTGTTGCTAATGTAGGATTTTGAATCGCTGGTTGGATTCTTGATTCTGCCGCTAGATGGAAAACCACATCAATATCTTTAAAAAGATCTTTAATTAAGTCATAGTTTCCTATGTCAAAGACCCAGTTCATTACTTTTGAACTTTTATTAAAGTAAAATTGTTCATGTGCATCTGATGACTGGTTATCTATTACTCTAATTTCATCAAATTCTTCATTATTAACTAGAGCATCTACTATATGAGATCCTATAAAACCGTTTCCCCCAGTAACAAGAGCTTTTTTATATTTTTTTTTATTTAATTTTCCAATATTTTTTATTTTACTTAAAATTCCCATTTTTTTTTATTTATTTATTTTAATTTTCTCCTTTAAATACCTCTATATAATCTAAAGCCTCCATAAAATCGTTATGAGGAAATCTTTTTTCTGTAGTCATATCCATTCTCCACTCATAAAACTCTCCTTTTTTGTTAGGAATAGGATATTTTTCTTTTTCTTCTTCTTTAATTTCTACGGCTTTTACAGCAGCCCATTCATAATTATCTTGTGAAGGGGTTTCATTTTCTACACCATAATCTCTAGCTACTGCTGCAAACACCATACCTTGTTGTGGTAAATTAACTGTTTGAGGCATCCAAACCATTCCTTCATCGTCTTCACCTAATAAAGCTTTATATAATTCTGGTAGTATTTCTATTTGTTCTTCAAAAAACTTTTCCCCCTGTTTCATTATGGATGAAGTTTGAAAACCACAACCATAACAAGAATATAATTCTACACCATTTACTTCATGCTTATAACAAGCATCTCCCCCACATCTATTACATTTTATTAATTTATCTTCTACCATTTTATACTTTTTTTAATTTTGATTTTTTAGGCATTTTAATTTTATCCATTCCCGGAAGTTTTAATTCCATCTTTTTAGGTAAAATAGGAAGGGATATATCAAATATTTCATTAATTTGATTACTCATTGATTTATAACTAAATTTTGTTTTTGAAATTTTAGTTTGTCGTTTTGCTTTTGTAACCCAATCATTATAATTTTTAAAGGTATCCTCAAATAAATATTTTACATCACCTAAATTAGGTTTAAACCATTGTGCTTCTTTTAATAACATATTAGGAACTAATGATGAATTGTGGAGTTGTTCTAATTCACCCCCAATATACCCAACATCCCCTTCATTTAAAAAATCTGTGTGGCCAGACCAAGCTGTTGTAATAATAGGTTTATTAACTAAACTAAATTCTAGTAAAGGTCGACCAAATCCTTCACCTCTAGTTAAACAAACCATGGTTTTTACTTTTGGATGGTTATATATTTCATTTACTTCAATGTTAGATAACTCACCATGTAATAAATAAATAGCAGGTAAATCATTAGATGGAATTGAATCTTTTATCATATCAATTCTTCTCATAATTTCAGATCTATCCATATGACTCCCACTTACAACTGCTGTTTTTAGAATTAATGCTGGTTTAATCTTTTTATCTTTAAAAATTTCATAAAATGTTTTTACTAATAAACCTACATTTTTCCTATCATGACCTAACTCTCCATGCATCCAGTGTCCTACAAATAAATAAGCATAATCTTCAGGAATGTCATTTATATTATTATATAAATCCTTATTTGAATATTCTTTAATAGGTTTATAAACATCTAAATTAGCTCCTTCAATTAATACTTTAACTGGTTTTTCTAATTTAATTACTTTTTCACCTTCATTATCTTTTGTAAATTCACAACTTTCAAATACTCTTTTAGAATGGTTAGATGAAGTTAATATTAAATCCATACGATTACATCCTTCAATCCAACTTCCATCACATATAGTGGTTTCAATTCCTGCTGTTAGTCCAATATTATACTTACCTACAGCTTGGAATTCATTGGGAACTGTTATCTGACACCAATAATCAGGCTTTTCAGTTAATTGAGGGATAATATGTTTAGCTAAAAATCCCCACTTTTTTTCATTATCTTTAATAAAATTACGTTGAGTATTACCCCACCTTTGAGATAAGATTTTTACTTCATATCTATCTGATTCAATTATAGCCTTGACATAATCCCTAGCTCTGGCTCCATAACCACTATATGTGTCTATAGGACAACTTACAATAAATGTATTTTTCATATTAGTATACTAATTTATGATTTAAAACTTTGTTATTTTCATTTTTATCACTAGTAAATGTAAATTTTGGTCTTGGGGTAAATGTTTTAAATAATTCATCCATTCCCTCTACTACTCTACTAGACATTTTTTCAGATGTAAATCCTGCTTCTTTACCTAAAGCCCATTCCATCCCTTTTTTACCTATTCTTTTTCTTTCCTTATCCCCCATATCGTACATAGCTCTTATTTGTAAAGCAGCTTCTTCTGATGAACACCTATCATCATAAATGTATGGTGTTTTTGGGGAGCCTACTAATGATAAATTTGTTGGGAAAACTGGTAAAGCCCACTCACCACATTTTGTGTATGTTTTCTTATGATTAGAAGGAATATCTGAATTTGGTGTATACCATTTTCCTTTATTATCAACAAATCTCATTTGATCTTGCATACCACCTGTCACATTAGCAATAATAGGAGTACCTGTAAGTAAAGATTCTGTTAATGATAACCCCCAACCTTCAGCTGAGGATAATAAAATAGTAGCATCTGCAACATTATATAAAAGAGACATTTGCTCAGTTGTTAATTTATTTGCTGAGATTCTAATATTATGATCTTTATTAGGAAATAAAAACTTAATTACTGCTGGTAAATCAGTACCATGATCATCTATAGGATTCGTATGTAATACAAACTGACATTTACTTCTTTCTTCTTTAGGTAAACCATCTAAAAAATATTTCCAAGCTAAAATTGTATCTGGGATTGATTTTCTTCTAATATTTCTAGAATTGAAAAATAAAGTAAATTTATCTTTATTCATACCCTGTGAAACATACTCATCAATTTTTTGTAAGTCTTTATTATCCTTATCTATAGGTTTAAAAATATTATGATTTAAACCATGAGGGATATATTTAATAACCTTAGATTTTCCATCTTCACCTAAAACCATCTCATTTATATTTTTGGTTTGTTTAGATATTCCAAATAAAGCATCACATGAGTTATAAAAGTCTTTATTATACATTGGAGCTGGTAAATCATCCCAAATATTTAAATATGCAATTGGAATTTCCTTTCGAATTTCATTTTCAATATTGAATAACCATTCAAAATATCTAGGATCTGTAATTAAGAATAAGGCATCAATTTTTTCCCTTTTAATTACCTCTCTTAGTAGATCAGGATCACCATAACCATCACAAGGATATAATGTTACTTTAGAGTCATTAATCCCTATTATTTTATTAGTTGCTTCACTTAAATCTTGGATATTACCCTTATCTGGGTGTTTAATTGCTCCTGCTAATTGAGTCCAATTATATCTGTGAGAAGTATTAGTTACTATTTCTCTACCTATTTGAGCAACTCCTGAATGTACTCTAATATCATCTGTTAATAGTAAGATATTTTTTCTATCTTTTTGTTTAATATAACCTTCTTTCATTTAAATAACTTTTTTTAATTACTATTATTTTTCTAAATTAACTTGTGAGTTTATTTTTTTCCTAAAATCTTCATCTGTTAAATATAAAAATAGAGATCTATCTGCTAATTTTTGAAAACTAAATTTTCTTTTTACACATTCGATTTTAAAATCATCAAATAAATCACTTTTTACTTTTACACTAGTTAATGTCATGTCTTTTGAATTTGCCATAATTTTTATTTTAATTTATATTTGTCTATACATATATGCAGATTAAAAATTCTTGCCAACAGCATTACATAATTCTGTATTTTCTTTGTATGGGCAAAATGAGCAATTCCATTTACTTGGGTTTGCATTAAATATAGTATCCTTATATGAACCATCCAAGTTGAAAGCTTTATTTATAAAATCATCTAAATTTTTAGTAGCTTTATTTACTTTATTTCTACCAGATGCTGGGGTAAAAGTTTGTATTCTTTTTTGAGGAAATTCTCCATCTAAATATACCTTCCTTCTAACTATAAAAAATTCAATATCAATGTTCTCAATAGGTATATTATATTGCTTACTAAAGAAGTATTTATAAAGTATTAATTGAAATTGCTTAGACTCATCTTTTTTAGCGTATTTACCCCATCCCTTTGTTGACGTTTTTATGTCGATTATTTTAAATGTATTTGTGGGTTCATGGTACATTACGATATCTAAGTAGCCCATGTATTTAACGCGGTTAAGACGCAGATTAGGCGCAATAACTATGGGTATCTCACAACCAACTAAATACCATCCTTTTTTACTAAAATGTCCACCTTTTTTCTTTTTGAAATTCTGGAGGATTGCTATACCATCGTCATAAAATTCTCTTAATTCTTCAGGTGTGCTAAAATGTTTACCTTTATTTTTTTTATAATCATTAGCATAACATTCTCTTAAGGTTTCTTCAAATAATTCTTCTATATTAATTCTATCAGCTTCAGCACCACTAGTTTCATACATTACATCTAAATAATGTTGTAAAACTTCATGTAAAGCTGTTCCAAAAGTCATATGAATACTTTGTTCACTAATTTTATGACCATCCCTATATTGGAGAGACCATTTTTTAGGACATTGAGTAAACATAGATAATTGAGAATAAGATATATTCTTTTCAACTGCAAAATTAAGAGGAGTTGGAGGGTTTTCCCTAATATCTCTTACTATTATGGGTAATTTCTTTTTAGCCAAAATTTATTTTTTCCACTTATCACGACCTACTAATAAGCCAATAATACCATAATTAGCAACATCTAAAAATGTATCTTCCATACCTTCACCTTTAACAAAATTCTTACCATTTACTAATAGATTTTTTAGTCTAGATATTTTGTCAGTTAGTCTAATTGCTAAACCTGTTAATGAAAATGTTTTATCTGCTTTACTATTAAGGATATCTCCACCTAATGATATATTATTCAACCCATAATCCATATGTTTAGCTGCAAACATTTTATACATTTCTTTTTGGATTTGTTTAAATTCTTCCGATAATTCTGGATATTCATGTTCAAATACTTCTACTGCAGTTGAATTAATAGTTGGTATCTGCCTTTCTAGTACTTTATTTTGTACAGGATTCCCATCATTAATAAATGTTGGTGTTTCTTTTTTAGTAAATTTAGCATTCATTATTTCTCTATCACTCATATCATTTTGTTCCTCAAACTTTTTAATTATATCACTCATTAATAACTTCTTTAGTGGGTTTATTAAAATATTTTTCTAATGTTGCTAATCTATCATCAGCATCTACTAACATTATTAATGCTTCTTCTGCATTTTTATAAAAGTCTCCTGTAGAATGATCACCAATACCCACTGCATGGTTTGATAATAATTCTAAACTAAGTAATGCTTTTGATTTATCAGCTAATGCTGAGTCTTTTAACATGTTATACACTTGTGCTATCATATTGTTTTCAATAGTTTTTTAATTTCTTTATCTTCTAAACCTACACCCTGTAGGATATTTTTTACTTCTGATTTTCCTAATATTGGAATATACGAACAAGCTTCATCAAATCCAATTTTTAAATAATTAGCTATTATTTTAGATAAATCTTTTGTATCTTTTTTATTTTGGTTTTTAATGTATTTATTCCAAATTTTCTTCTTAGGAAGTATTTCTTTATAAAAATTATAAAGACCTTCTTTATCAGTTGGGTGGAATTTTTGAGCTAAATTAACTATGTCAATATACCCCTTATTCATAGATAAAAATCTATGAACCATGTAAGAATTCCACCCATCCCAATCTTCTTTTTCAAATTGGGTGGATGAAGTTTTCTTAACAGTTATTTCATTTAACCAATTAAATACAGTCATTAAATAATATCTTCTTTATATTCTTCTCTTAAATCTGGAGGTAATGTTAAACCTACAATTTTTTGTGTTTCAGCATCATAAAATACTGGAATTGGCATTACTGCATCTTCATCTGTACCTGCTACAAATTTAGATACTTTTCTTAAAAGAACTCCTTGTTGGAAAATCTTTTTTCCTTCTGGTGTTTCGAATGAAGTAGTGCTTTTTAAGTCTACTTGAGGTGGCATTTGTTGATTACTCATTTTTAATTATTTATTTGTTATTAATTTAATTTAATTAGTTGGTTAATTAAGGCCATACAATTGATTTCTTTATCAATTCTAAAATTAGATTGATATGAATATTCATTTATATGGAAGGCAACCATTCCTTCTTTTCCGGGTGCATATTCTGAAGATTTTTCATATAAGGTTCTATATAATTCCTCAAAATCTTTTACATTAGCATTTGCTATAATTTGTCTAATATTAGTCCAAGATTTACCATTTGATAATTCTTTAAGAACATCTTTGATATAATTAGATGATACTAATGCTGTTGTATCTAAATTTAATTTGTTGTCTGTTGTAGATACTTGTATAGTATTAAGCATCTTACGAACATCAGGATAGTTATTATCTACAATAATTCTTAAATCATCTTCAACTGTAGAAATATTTTCTCTTTTAACTATTTTTACTAAATGTTTTAGAATATCTAATTTATTTGGGGGAATAACTTTTAATGTTTGACATCTTGATTGCAAAGGATCAATAATACGTTCTATAAAATTACAAGTTAAAATAAATCTTGTAGTGCGTGAAAATGTCTCAATAACATTACGAAGAGAAGCTTGAGCTTGAATAGTTAGAAAATCTGCTTCATCTAAAATAACAACTTTAAGAGGTTTAAATGACATTGTACTAGCAAATCCTGATACTTTATCCCTAATGGTTTCAATACCCCTTTCATCTGAGGCATTAATATAAAGGTGGTCACAATCAATATTTTTAACAATTAACTTTGCTAATGTTGTTTTACCAGTTCCTGCTGGTCCATAAAATATTAAATTTTGAATATCATTTTGACCAATATAATTTGATATTGATTTTTTAATACTTTCATTACCTACATAATTATCTAAATTTGTAGGACGATATTTTTCTACTAATAGTCCGTGATCTTTCATAACTTAAATATACAAAATATTTTTTAAAATTCCAAGCTTAAACACCTTGTCTAAACTCTCCATATATGGAAAACATTTTTTCTTCTTTTGGCTTAACTTGTTCTTCAGTTGAATGAATAGCATATAATTTGCTCCCCATAGGATCTAATCTATATTCTCCTTGAAATTGAGATTTAGTTGAGTATGCTTCTAAAGCTTCTGTTAAAGTAGGCCATACTTGTTTTTTATTATCACCAACAAGTTCCCACCTGTCTCCAGGTGGTACTCTTGTTGCAATAAGTTCATTATGTTCATTAATTATTGTTTCCATATTACATTCCCATTTGCATCATTTGTGATGGATCCATTTGTGGTTGTTGTTTTTCTTCTGTAGGTTCATTTACTACTATACATTCTGTAAGTAATACTGTTCCTGCTACCGCTGCTGCATTTTCAAGTGCTACTCTTGTTACTTTAGTAGGATCAATAATTCCTGCTTCTTTCATATTAACAATTTCACCTTTTTTAAGATCATATCCAGCCCATGTATCATTACCTGAATCCACTAATTGGTATTTACCTAACATCTGAGCTCCAACTGAATCATGTCCAGCATTTATAAGTATTTGTTCAAATGGTTTACCACATGATTTATAAACAATTTCTGATCCAACATCACATTGATCAATAGACTCTCTAGCATATAAAAGTGCTGCTCCACCCCCAGGTACAATACCTTCTTCAATTGCTGCTTTTGTAGCATGCAAAGCATCATCTACTCTATCTTTCTTTTCATTCATTTCAATTTCAGTAAACCCACCTACATGAATGATAGAAACACCACCTGCAATTCTTGCTAATCTGGTCTGTAGTTGTTCTTTTTCAAAATCACTATCAGCTGCTTCAATTTGAGATTGAAGTTCTTCAATTCTTTGATTAATAGCATCTTCATTACCCTTACCATCAATAATAGTTGTTTTTTCTTTTGTAATAGTAGCTGTTCGTGCTTCACCAAACCAATCAAATTGGAATTTATCCCATTTATGGCCTTTTTCTTTTGAAAAAACCGTTCCACCAGTCATAATAGCAATATCTTCTAAAATAAGCTTTCTTCTATCTCCAAAATCTGGGGCTTTAACTGCACATGCTTTAATAGTTCCTCTACCTTTATTTACAATAAGAGTAGCTAAAGCTTCATTATCAATATCCTCAGCAATAATAAGTAATGATTTATTATTTGAAGCACAATTTTCTAATAAAGGAAGTAAATCTTTTACTGCTGTTAATTTTTGATCAACAATAAGAATTTGAACGTCTTCTAAAGTACTAGTCATTGTGTTGTTATTAGTAACAAAGAAATGAGATTTATATCCTCTCTCAAATTGAATACCTTCAACTGTTTCAAGATAAGTATCTCCTGATTTGCTTTCTTCAATATGTACTATACCTTCATGTCCTACTTTTTGCATTGCTGTTGCAATTAATTTTCCTACTTCAGGATCATTATTTGCTGATATAGTAGCTACTTGCTCTAATTGTTCTTCAGATGAAATATCTTCTGCTATATTTTCTCTTAAACTTTTAGTAACAGTTTTTACTGCATTATCAATACTTCTTTTAATTTCAACCGCATTAGCTCCATTAGCTAAATGTTTAAGACCATCTTTAATCATCTCTCTAGCCAATAGAGTAGATGTAGTAGTACCATCACCAGCTTTATCAGCTGTTTTTACAGATGCTTCTCGTACTAAATTTACACCTAAATTTTCAATAGGATCTTTAACAGAAATATGTTTAGCTACTGTTACACCATCTTTAGTTGACTGTGCTTGATTATGTTCTTTCTCAATAACAACATTTCTACCATTAGGTCCTAACGTTGACACTACAGCATCTGCTAATGTATCAATTCCCTTTACTAATTTATCTCTCCCTTCTGGGCCAAACTCTATAATTTTACTCATTGTCTTCTAATTTTATATCATTAATTGCTTTTTCTTCTTCTTTAGTAACTTCTGTTTCTGATAAAATATCTTCAACATCAACTACTTTTTTAACTTTAGCTAGAATTTGATTTTCAGGTCCTACATAAAATTCCTCTCCATTATGTTCTAATTTAGTAAAACCTTGTGTAGGTAATACAACAATATCTCCTACTTTACTTATAGTAGGAATAAATGTTCCTGATATTGTATGTTGACCTGGTCCTACTGCTATAATTTCTCCATGTTCATTTTTGTCTTTACCAATATCAGGTACGACAATTGATCCATATGTTTCCTCTTCTACTTCTAGAGGTTTTACGATAACTGCATTAAATAGTGCTTCTAATTTCATAGGTTTTTATAATTTTGTAATTTTTTTAATTCGATTAATAACTCATCCCACCTTTCAACATATTCTTTAATACTGTTGTAGTGTTCTTTTTCATTGTTTAGTTTTTCTTTTGCTACTTTTTGTAAAGCTGCTCCAAAAGAAGAATAATGTCCTTGGGGTTTTTCATAATCTTTACCTAGGCTACCTTTTTCTAAATATTTTGCTTGAGGAGTAACAACTTCATACACAGTATAACAGTGTGTATCTTTACCTATAAAATAGGGTTCTAACAGAGGGTCTGTGATTCTTGCCATATAACTTTTTATTTTTTATTTACGTTAATATACAAACTTTTATTCAATAATCCAACCTAAAGGGCGAACTTAGGTTAAAAATAATTAATTGATTTTTATAACTTTTGGTGTAGCTGATTTTGCAAATGGAACTGCTACAATTAGTAGACCATCATTAAAATTAGCTGTTGCTTTTGTTGGGTTAAATTTTGTTCCTAATTTATAAGCTAAATTAAAAGAACGTTTAGCAATCCCTCTATGAATATATTTCCTTTCAGGATCGGGTGTTTTTGCTTTATCATAACTAAAGTTAATTGTATCTCCTTCTAACTTAACTTCAATGGCTTCTTTAGGGATGCCAGTACAAGCTAACTCAAAAGTTAGACCTAAATCATCTTCAAATATGTTAATTGGGTATTGTTGTTTGGCTTGTTCAGCCGGAATGAAAGCTGCTTCACTTTCAAATAAATTACGAAATAATAGATCAAATGGATTAAATGATCTCTCTAAAATGTGTGTGTTCATATCACTTTGTTTTTGTGCTGTCTTTAGATCAGCGGTTAATAATAAAATAAATAACTTACGCCCTTAGGTCAGTTTATTCTCTGATACATATATTAAAAATCAGTTTCTGCTTTTCTTACCATAAAATATTCTGAAGAAATTGAATCTGTTTTAAATTTCATTTCAATTAATCCCATTGTACTAATATTTAAAGTGCCTTCTTCCATGTCTTTATTAGCATGAAGAATTGTTTTAAAAGTATCTGAATTGAATGGAATTTTTAAATTTTGTTCTGTAATATCCCCCATTATTTGATAGGTGATTTTATTGTTATGTCCTGATTCATCACCAAAAATAAACTCACAAACATTTTCCCCATCTAAATTAGTTGTAGTTGTTACTAACATATTATCTACTTGAGATAATGCACTTTTAGCTTTAATTAGATTTTCAATATCTTCAGTTGTTAAGTTTAATTTAACTACAAATTCAGGCATATTAACAGTACCTACTTTACCTATAAGTAGAGCATCTGATAAAGCATAAGTTAAATTAAAGTTTAAATCTGATATTTTTAATTTAGTAAATATTTTATTTGTTTTTTCTAGTTCTAAAAGTAAATCTCCATTACAAATACTAACTAAACTATTAAGTTTTTTAGTATCATAAATTGCCAATGTACTATCTTCTAATTCAAATTCATTACAAGTAAGTTTACCTATAATATCTTTAGTAGGAGACATAAAGTCAATACTTAATGTGTTATCTTCTATAACCCATTTTACGGCTTCATTAACATTTAAATAATATTTGTTAATTACTGATTGTAGTTTTTGTTTATTTATCATATGTTGAAAAACATTTGTTGGTAAGGATTTAGGTTTAATGTCCAACCCAGATCATTATAAAATCCCTCTAATTTATTTAATAATATTGATTCAAAAATTTTCTTTCTATCTGCATATTGCTCAATGAATATACGAATTTTTTCAGGCAAATCCCACTCTAAAAAAGCAATCGCATCAATTTGATAAGGATTAGGTTTAAGGTAAATCCATTTAACTTTACTACCTTGTGTAATATAATTGTGTGTCTTATTTAATCCCCAAAATTTAAGCAAATCATTATAAATAATTGTTGCTTTAACAGCTGCAGGTGCTCCTTTACCTATAATTGAAAACATTTCTCCTGCTCTAGCTTTACGTTCTGTGTATTTATTTAACTTTTTAACAGATGTAGGATTTCCTAATTCTGTAAGAGAAATAGTTCCATCTAAAATTTGTGTTTTAAATAATTTTAATCTATTATCTATTTCACTTTGTTCCGCTCCTTTTAAAACATCAACTAAGGTTTTATGGAAAAATTTACCTAATACAGGTGGAAAATTTGCTTTTTTAAACTCAAGACCTTTAACATCAAGAGATTCCTTTACAATACCTTCTTGCTTTGTAATCCATTGAGCATAACGTCTTGTAGCTCTAAAATAAGCTGAACGAATAACACACTCAGTTTTCATTTCTAATCTATGTTTACCTTTAGCATTAAAGCAATTTGTGGCTAATGAGTCATAGGAATCAGTAATAATATCCTGATATTTTAAAGCAATGTTTTCTAATTTATCATCTTTCTCTTCACTAGGCATAGTTTCAAATTCAGGATATAAATGCCTTAATAAAGGTTCAGCATGTATATAAATTGAATCTGTATCTGAATATGCTACATAATTTGTATCATCTGAATCACAAATCCACCATGGAGTATCTTCTAAATGTTTCATAATTCTAATCCTTCTTTTATAACTTTATTCATATGTCTATTGGCTGCTAATGCAGATTCTTGTATAATTCGCTGTCCACTAAGCGTTATAGACTCAGATAATATAACATTCCCATAACGGAATGACCCTAAAGCAGTAGCACCATATAACGAATTAAGTAAAATCTTCATAGTATATTGTTTCATATGAAAAGCAGCACCTAATTCTTTATTTCCATCTTTATATGCTTTTTTCATTTCGTTTTTATACTCAACTCTTTCATCAAACCATTTTTTTAAAATAGTAGATAATACTGACTCACGATCTGTATTAAACATAACACCATTTGCTGAAATAGATAGATCGTTTTGTTCTACCATTGCAACAATTCTACCTATATTAACTTTTGTTCTATTTCTTTTTAAATTTTCAACAATTAACTCTTCAGCATAATCTCTACATTTTAAATCATTTAAACCCAAACGATTATTTCTATCATCAGCATCTATAATTCTTCCAACCATAGTTTCCTTACCAATATTAATAGTCATAATAATTGAAGGGTATAGTGATGTTAAATCTTCATCAAAAACATAATTATAAATTCCTGCTTTAGGACAAAATAAATACCCACCAGCATAATTCTTTTTAGAAATTGGATTACGTTCCTTTGCAGGAGGGATAATACCTTTACTTAGTAGATAAGCCGAAATAGCTCCATCTTGTGTTTTAGTATTGGCATAAACCTCACTATAATTATGTTTACCTTTATGTGCTAGGTTTTTAGTTAATGCTAAGTAATCTAACTTTTCATCTAGTTTTTTTAATATCTCAACATCAACAAAATTGTATTTAATAAATTTATGAATATCAGTTTCAAATAATTGATCAAGATTACCTTCATATTCTATTTTATTCATCCCTACATATTTTTCTCCAATGGCATCTAACCTCATAGAAGGTTCATCTGCCCAACTGAATTTTTTATGTAGTCTCATGTAATCTAAAGATTCAACACCTGCTATTTGAATATATTGGTCTTTAAACCAAGGTGTTTCTCTTACATAACCAATAGGAGATAAATGTCTTGCAAAATCTTCTCCTAATACATTACACATTCTATAATATAAATAAGGGACATCAAAGTAATCACTATTCCATCCTACTATAATATCAGGATCCATTTCCCTAAATAATTCTAGAAATTTAGCTAGTAATTCTTCTTCTGTTTTACAAGGAATTATTTCTTTATTTCTTGCCTTAGTATGTTTTAATTGTCCTTTAGGATCTAAAATAACAATACCCCACAAATCTACTTGTTTATCATACCAAGCTATTGATGTTACTTTTTTAGGTGCTGACTTAATATATTCTTCTGTAAGAGCATCACCCATTTCTGTTTCAATATCAAAAAATATTTCTCTATGGGTTGAAGAGGGTTCATCATTAATTCCATATTTTTCAACTAGGAATTTTTGATAGGGGGGCATATCATGGAAATGAAGTTTTGGAGTATCATTTCTATAGTTTTTAATTTTTTTAAGGGGTTCACCATTTAGTCCCGTAAATTGGGCATCAGCTTCATGACATTCAATATAAGCTTGATTATCCCATTCTACTTTAGAATAACCCTGATCTTCCCATAAATGTATTAAAAACTTATTATCTTTAAGACGTCTTGCAAATGCCTTTTTATACATTCTTTAATTCTTCTTTAGTAAAAAATTGTTTTAGATCTGGTCTATAATATTTAACATTTTTCATTACTTTCCTATCTCGTGTTCTATAGACAATATAATAATCGCCAACTTTTTCATAGTGACACGGTTCCTTTTGTTCAATTGATCTTTTTTCCACTGTCGCTTGTGCATCCTCTTCGCTTGAACAAGCCTTTGACATATTCGACCCTTGTACTTCTTGATACGCTGGCCATATCTTATCCTTAAGACCATGTAACATAGTTCCGTTACCCAATGAAACATAGGCAATGTCACATAAAGCATCAAGAATCTCAACAATATCTCCTGTTTCACAGGCATGTTTATATTCTTCAAGTTCTTCAAGGATAAAATCATAAACAAACTGCCATTCTTTTTTTTCTGGAATTGTTGGTTCATAATTATTAGGTTTACCCATAGTGGAATTAAATTCCTCTACTTCATTTACAAATGGTACATTACTTTTACTCATAACTATTATTATTTAAATATTATGTCCTCCGTTATTAATCTTCAGACTGTCAAAAAATTCTTTTCTTGCTAAATTATCATTTTCTCTAAATACCCCAGATGCTTTGGTTGTTACCATAGCTGCTCCTTGATGTTTAACACCTCTACAACTAACACAGTTATGTGTGCCTACAATAGTAACAATTACACCTTTATTACCTTCAGTAATTTTATCTACAGCATTATGGATAGCTGATGTTAATTGTTCTTGAATAGCTCCCCTACGACCAAATAATTCAACGATTCTATTTAATTTAGATAAACCAATTACTTGACCTTCATCTCCTGCAATATAACCAATATGAACTACTCCCCCAATTGTTTGGTGATGATGTGAACACATTGAGGTAAGTGGAATATTTCTTTCAATAACAATACCATCATAACCATCAGATGGGAATGATGTTATAGGAGACATTGCAGTATATCTACCTGCCCATAAATCATTTACATATGCTTTAGCTACACGTCTTGGGGTTTCCATTGAGTTTGGATCATTTCTCCAATCACATTTTAAAGCATCTAAAAACTGACCGTATGCTTCTTCAGCTTGGTCTATCATTTTATCTTTTTCTTGTTGTTTTAAAGGGAATCCTGGTGCTACACCATTAGCAAAACCTTCTTGTACAACTTCTAATTCTTCGTGAATTTTTCTTCGTTTGTTTTCTGCCATTTTTAATTTTTTATATAATATAATATACGAATAATTTGGTGAAATTCCAAACTATAGTTTATAATCTTGAATTGCTTCTGCATCATTTCTCTCCCAAGGATAAATAATCCAATTATTACTACTCCATTGATTAGCAAATAAAGTAGGTTCAAAAACTGATGTATGAGGTTTATAATGTAAACATGCTGTTTTTAAATTAAAAGGAAATGCAAATTCGTCTTGATAAGTTTTGTAAAAATTTGATAATGTAACACCACTATCACATATATCATCTATAATTAATGTATCAGGAGTTATTGTGCCTTTAGTCATTGGGATTCCTAATTTATGTGAAACCATAACAGCAGGAATTAATCCACCTCTAGGTAACCCCCAAATATCTTTAATTTCTAACTTTGAAATTAATATTTTATCACATAACTTTTTTACTAAAACCTCTACATCATCCCAACTAAGAAATGATTTATTTTCTGTTTTTACCATAAATTCTTATCTTTTACCTCCATTATACTCTACAGCATGTCCTTCAGTTATTAATTGTTTATTTACATTTACTTCATTAACAAATATAATTCCTAAACATCTACCATATTTACCAACACCTTGGGATTCTAAGATAAATGATCTTTTTTCTAGTAATTCTTCTAATCTAATTTTAGCAGCAATCCCTCTTGCTTTTTCTTCTAAATCTCTAGTTCTTGATTCTGGAGCGTTCATTCCTACCATTCTAATTCTTACTTTTTTCCAAGTATTAAATCCTAAATCTACAAGGGCATCAACAGTATCTCCATCAACAACTCTATCTAATTTTGCATTGTATTTATACATTTTCTATATATTTTTTTAATTTATCTATTAATACTAATACTTCATCAGGTTCCATTGTTATAGCACAACATACATTTATATTTTCTGTTATTTCTTCTAATACTTCTAATGCCTCTTGTTTATTCATTAGACCTCTCTTTTGTCTTCAAAAGCTATAATATGTGGTCTCCAAGTCATCCTATAACCATTATCCCTAACCCAATCAAATAATACAGGATAAGATTTAAATAATGCTTCTCTAGAATCCCCAGCAGGCATAAACCAAACTTTTTCTGGTTTGACTTCTAATTGAGTTATGCAATCCATAATTTCAGCCAATGCATCTTGATCTTTACCATCCCACACAGGTTTAATATGAAAATCAGAATGATAAGCTATTGATTGTTTAATTGCATCGTAATTAAGCCTAAGCCTATTATGTGTTTTAATCATTTTTTCATCTGTTTCTTTTCCTTGAGGAGTTAAAACTCCTAACTGTGGAACAGAATTAGAAAACTTAGGACTAATAGATAACAAATTAATAGGATAATCTGTGGGGAGAAAATGAGATCCCTCAGTTTCAATAGTAATAAATATATCATTTTCATGTGCAAAGTGTGTTAATTCATTTACTAGAGCTGGATGCATAGTAGGCGAACCCCCTGTTAACATCATCTCTTTTATATGAGGATTATTTTTGTACATTGCAATAATGTCCTTAAAGTTAAAATGTCCTTTTTCAGGATGAATACTGGTATACCAAGAGTCACACCATCCACCTTCGCCAAAATAGCATCGATGGGTGCAACCTGTTGTTCTAATAACTACTGTAGGATAACCAGCTCTAGATCCTTCTGATTGAACTGCTGTGTAAATTTCTACGATAGGGAGATTCTTATCGTAATCTTCGATTCTTTTCAATTGTTTATGCATTCGTTAATTTTTTTAAGTGGTTTTTCATTCACTGTTGTACTTTTATTCGCTGTAATATGCAGCATTTTTACCATGTTCCATAAATTTAACTTTAGTAACTCTAACTCTATTATTAGTTTCAGTTTTAACAAATTCATTTATGTTACTATAAATATATTCAGCAAATTTTTCTGCACCAGTAGCTGGAATTATTCTTACTTGGGCTACTCCTGCTTTATCCATTTGTTTAAAGGCTTCTATTTCAGGATCATCTTCAGCTATAACCATAGTATGATCAAACATATAATCCATCCATGCTTTTGGTTGTAACCCATCAATTCTAGTTTTAGCACGTTTCATTCCACCAAAGTCCCAAACCCAATTTCTATCATCTAATTCACCTTCAAAATATATTTTAAATGATATACCATAACCATGAACAAACCTACAATGTGTATCTTTTGCTTTCCATTGACGGAATACTGTTGAAAATCCATCAAATACTTTACTTGATTGAAATTTACCCATTATAGTTATTTGTATTAAAGTTTATAATATCATCTAATATTTTAGTAACACCCTCTAAAGATATAGTACTCATTTGATTTCCACCTACATAAAGATGTGTTTTAGTACCTGAGGTATCTGTAAATATAATAGAAGGTACTTCTTTTGCCCCCATTTTATGAGTATAATCTGCTTCATATTCAGTATTAACTTTTCTTGTTGGGACTACTCTAGCTACTTGATGCATAACACCATCAACAATTTTTCCTAGAGGTTCATTTTCCATTGCTGGATTTGTAAAATAATGTATTGCTACATCTTTATTTGCATATTTCATATTATTAATTTAAAAGGTTTTTAATTTCATTAGAAGATCTAGATCCACTTACTTTATTTATTTCAATACCATTTTCATCAAGCACAACCATAGTAGGAATACTTCTAATTGAATATTGAGCTGATAAATCTGGGTTAGAATCTACATCTATTTTAGTAATAGGGAATCCTTCTGCTACTAAATTATTTATAGTTGGTGCTAATTGTTTACAAGGCCCACACCATGCAGCCGAAAAATATAAGATTTTTTTCATTTTTATTTATTATTAATTAAACTAATTCTTCAATTATACCTATTACTTCACTCAATATAAGTAAAGCAGTTGCAGCAACCAAATTAAAAGGAATAAAGAAATATCCTGCAATTCTTACACCAGATTTAAAAAAACTTATTTGTTGGTGAAGTTTTGGATCTGGGATTTTTTCTAATTTATTCTTGTTCATACGCTATTAATACTTGTTCAACATAAGATTTTGCTATTTCATAATCAACAGGACCAGTTTCATCAGCATATTGTACCGGGTCTGGTCTTCCTAATTTAATAAATGCCTCTACTCTTTCGACCGAAGATGCTGATTTATAATCAGACCACCCTTCAGGAGTTGGTTTATATGAAGTATTGGTTCTAGCATAAACTTCATCAAAATCAATACCTAATTTATCACATAATATCTCCCCGTCTTGAAGAATAGTAAATTTATCACCTTTAAGATATGGGGTATAATATCCTACTCTATCAGCCTCCCAATTACCTTCTCTAAATGCCTTATCATCTGCATCTCTAAATTCTTGTCGACAGTCAGGATAAATGTCATGATCGCCGGCATGTATTCCTAAGGCAATTGAAGTTGGTTCTTTTGTTCGATTTGCTACAGATAAAGCAACTGCTTGAGATATTGAAGCAAATATTTTATTTCTATTAGGTACTACCGTAGCTTTCATATTTTCAGCTGCATAATGTCCTTCTGGAACTTCATCTCCTCCTTCAACTAAGGCTGAGTCTAATAATTTTACTAATCCATCTAATTTAATTACTTCATAAGTTACATCATGACCATTTCTTTTTAAATAATCTACTAATGCTCTTGCTCTTTTAAGTTCAACTCTATGTTTTTGACCGTAATCAAAAGATAAAGCTGTTACTGTTTCAAATTTATCAAGACATTTAAGCAATAATGTACTTGAATCCATACCACCTGAAAGTGATACTACTGCGTGTTTTGGTTTTTCAAAACCAGGAATTTCTAATTGTGTCATTTTATTTATTTTATATTTGCCAGGTATTGTACGTATAGGCTAACGTTGTTATAAATTATTTACTTTTCTAAACATTTTTAAATTATAATCCAAAAGATCAAAATCAACTTGATCATTTAACATATAGAAAAAATCATTCATGTTTGCTTTTGGTTTTTTATACAGACCATAACCTTTATATTGTATATCTTCTAAGGTAGCCATTACTGGATTTGATGTATCAATTGATTCTATACAATTAATATCTTTATACCAACCAAATTCTTGGGGGACAGCACATCCTAATAAATGAATTCTATCATCTTGTTTAATATCACCCATCTTCATTAAAGCTGATATTACATATAGTCTACCTAATGCTTTTCCTAAATCTTTATTTGGATGAGGACAAACATCATTATAATAAGAAGCTCCATATGAAAAACAAATTTTACCATATCCTAAGTCTTTATATGCTTTAGCACATTCAGAGGCTTCATGTATAGTTTTAGCTTGTACTACTGCTACCTTTTCTACTTCTTTTGGAAAGTCATAAATATTCCAAATAGTAGCATTTATTATAGATTCTTCTGCATTTTCCCAAACATCAGGAACTATAAATTCATTAGGTTTTAATTCATTAATCCAATATATAAGACGTGAACTATCATAAGCTTCTCCTAATTCATGGAGTGAATTATCCATTATAATATAACGTCCTGCTGCTTTTGCCTTTCTAAAATATTCTAAATATTTAGGCTCCTCATCTAATAAATGGGGAAGACAATAATCATAATCATTAAATTTTAAACTATCGTCTAGTAGACACATTGGTGTCTCGTGACTTATTTTTATTGCCATATGTTATTATTTTGTATTTAATATACGAAAAGGATTGTTGTAGACCAAGTCCACCTAAAAGAAAAGTCCAAATATTAGGATGCCAATGTTCACCACAAAGTCCAAGTGCGTGTCTAATAAATTCTACCATTAGTCTTCTTCTACAAATTCTACGTCACCATAATCATCAATTGGTTTATCTCTTACTAGATCCCAATCAGCATCATCTATAATATCTTGTTGAATATCTTCATCACCTGTTTTCCACTTTACTAATTCTTCTTCTGTTAACACATATTCTTCCCATCTGAAGTTTGCGTAATTTACTGTTCTTGTTAATTTAGCCATTATATTACTCTTTTAAAAATTGCTTGTTCTTTTAATTTTGCCTCAATTACAATATCTGGTTCAAGACCATATGTTTGTATCTTTTCATAAATAATATCAGAGTGAGCTTGAGGACGAATTGACTCATCTAATTTTTCTTTTCTACGACTTTCTGAGTAGTGACAACATTGAGCAATTCCTTCAGGCCATGTAATTGCAGCCATTTTTAATGCTTCTTCTTCAGTCAAACCCCCAGTGTTAAACTTATGATGAAAATAATCAAATGTAATTGGAATCCCAATTGTTTGGTAAATACCATCAAATAAATCTTTTACTGAGTATTCGTTTGGGCTGTCATCATTTTCAATAACGAGACGTTTTTTAGTATCATCATTAAGCAACTCAAAATTCTTACAAAAACGCTCTAATGTTCCTTTTTTATCACCATAAGCACCCCCTACATGAATATTAATTTTATTATAATTTGATGGTTTAAAACCAAGCATATTAAACTGCTCACTATGGCAATTTAATTCACGAATAGTTTTGTCAACAACTTTTTGATTGGGGGATGCTAAACAATTATAAGGACCAGGATGCATAGTAAGACGTTGATTTGCATCTGTTGCAATCTTTCCTATTTCTAACATCATACTACAAATTTCATCATAATCCTTTAAATCGGATAATTTGTATTCATCTGACCAAGCAAATATTTGGGATGAAAGACGGAATAATTTTATTCCCATCTCATTATTCCACTGGACAATTGTTTTAAGATCTTTAACATTAAGTAATGCAAGATCAGAGACATAATCAATACCTTTAGCATCAAATGTTTTTCGACGCATTGTTCGATTTGTCATAATTTTATTTGCACTGAGTGCTGTGTTGATACACGCGTAACCTAGATTCATATAACTTTTATTTTGCCGTAATATACGACCTATAATTCACTCCTCCAAATCCTTTTTGGGGTGTTTTTTCTTTCTAACGTAATTTTTTTTACTTTTAAAAGGAGGAGGTACTCTTAAACTATCCCAAATTTCTTGTTGGGTTAATTGTACCTTTTCTAGTTTTACTCCTTTTTTCTTTTTCATTAGAATGGTAATTCTTCTTTTTTATTTTTATTAATAGGTTCTGAGTGGTCTTCTAATTTTCTGTAATCAAAAGAAGCAAAGGGTTGTTCACCTAATTCTAGTATACCAACTCCACCACCATACTTTTCATCAATTTTTTTCTTCATTTGATGAGCTCTTTTACGAGCCATATAATCATTTTCAGCATAGACATACATATCCATCTTTACTACATATCTTTTTTCTTTATTCATCATCATCTACTGTTATAAATTCTCTATCTGTATTAATATTATCAAGCATTTCAATTGCTTCTTCCATCATTTCTTTCATTTCAACTACCATATGATCTAATTCTGCTTCTCTAACACAATTTTTAATCTCATATTTATAGTGATCTAATTCTTCAATTTTTTCAACCACTTCTTTTAATTCTGGGACACAATCCCAACCATCTTCTATTGTTTTTATTTCTGACATATTAATAATTTTGGTTTAAAATTTCTTCATCTGATGGCTCGTAGTCATTAAAATCATAACTATCCTCATCTTCTTCTAATTTTTTAGCTGCAATTTCTTCATCTTTTGCTTGATCATCTCTCCAAGCAATTTCTGGAAGGAGACCTGCATTTTCTATTACTGACCAAATTCTTTCCTTCCATAGATCCATATGTACTTCTTCAATTACACAACCCCACCCAAGTCTTCGAGTAAGTTCACCTAAAAGTTCTACAAATTTATCAGATAACTCATTTAATTCTCCATCAACTGGGAAATTAGTTCCGTATTTTTTAGACCCATTAGTTCCTTCTTCATACATTGCTTTAATTTCTAACCATTTAGGTGTTAACCATTGTTTTTTCAATTTTGCCATAACTTTTATTTTATTTTTATTTGTTTATAATTTATTTTACCTACTGATTTTCTACCTAAAATATCAAAAGTATACAATGTAACACAGGTAGGACCCCATTTAGTAACATTCATACCACTATATTCAGCATAAATAGATCCAGCATCTTTAGTAACTGTAAATATTTTTGGATTCATTCCATATTCACCATCTTCTCCTTTACAGTAAGTAGTAATACCTTCAACTGTAAATTTTACATTACCTTTTTGTAATTGTTTTTTAATATCCATAATTTATTTTTTAATACCCATTAAACAAAAACTACCTAACATAAATGACATAACACAAAATCCCATCTCATTGTCAATACCTGCAAAATGAATGTAATTTTGAACAACACCATGCATTGTTCCTAGACCTACTGCAAAAGCACCTATTGCTCCTACTAAATACTTAAAATCAATTTTCTTTAACATAACCTTTATTTTTATTAATACTTGGGCTCGCACCCGTTTTACCCCGTAAATATACGAACACTCCCTCGCTTCTCCAAATATCTGCGCGGGAGTCTTTAATTTATTTTCTATTATTTTTTGAAATAAAATCACCACTATCATATGATTTTAAAATATGACATTGTTTACATAACAGTTGATAATTTTCTGGTTGTTCCCCTTCTAATGTATGTTTTATATCTGATATAATATGATCTACATCAAATAACCCTGCTAGTTGTTTAGTGGGTCTATCTGGGAAATATGATTTGGCATTATAACCACAACATTCACATTGTAATTCACCTTTTAAAATTTTCTCAACCTTATACATTAAGTGAGGTCTTGAAGGGGCATTTGCCGCATACTTTTTATATTGAATATGATCTGAACAATATTTGTATTTTTGTGACTTATTATAAAATTCTGTTTCTTTATTGCACCACGTAACTCCACACATAACTTTTATTTTTTATTGGGCTTGCACCCTTTTTACCCTGTAAATATACGAACCCTTTCTAGCTTTTCCAAATATTTACGCGAATGTCTTCCACTTGCTTTCTTCTTTAGTTGCTGCTATTTCATAAGGATGAGTATCATATTCATAACCCATTTTATAATATCTTTTAAACCATATAGGAGATTGGAGATAATGTTGATATTCATGAATTAAAGCTTGTATAATCCATTTTTTATTTATTGCTTTAGGCCAATAAATTACTATTGTATTTTCTTGTCTATCAAACTCAGCATCAGGATTACATTCAGTTTCTGATAAGATATCTTCGTCATAAGCCTCTCCGGTTAATCTAATATAAATATTATGATGGAGTTCTACATAGGGAGTACAATTATGATACTTAGAATATCCATAATATTTTTCAATTCTGGGATAAACTTCATTAATAATTAATTGTATTTCCTCTTTATTCATAATGTGAATATACGAAAGGTATTTAGGAATACCAAATATTTTACATAAGAGAGCGATTATCCCCATTTGGGATAATAAAGAATTTTCTTCCGCCTATAGCAAAATTTCCCCCTTGTTTAAGCATTTTTTTAAAAAAGTCTAATTGGTGATCTGTCCAAGATTCACTTTCTTTAATTAAAACCTCTTTATCGGTAATTAATTCTCTATTCATATGAATTTTTACATTACCTCTTATTGATTGTTTACTTAGCATAACTTTTAGTATTTTATTATATTATCATCATTATTTTTAGGATCATTAAAGATTTGAATATCTTTATTTTCTTGTAAATCTCTAATTTCCCACTGTGTTAATTTTCTTTTAAATATTTTTTCAATTGCTGCTTGTTCTTTTGCTATATCTCTTTGAACATATCCTTTAGGAAGAGCTGGTTTTGGAGTAGGTGTTTCTTCTTCCCAATCTGTATGTTTTGCTTGTACTTTAAGACTAACACTTTTATCTTCTTTCTTAACTTCTACTTTTTCCCCGTAAAGGTTTTTTTTGGTTTTTGGTCGTATTTGGTCAAAGGCATAATTAGCTGCTACTACTAAAGCAATTGCTAGAGGATCAAATACAAAAATAATGGTTAATAATAACCAATTAATAATTTTATCCATTGAGGTCCCCGTTAATCCTGATAGATATTTTAAAGGGCCTAATTCACTAGATACAGCGTCACTTGTTCTTACTTCTACTATTTCAGTTTCATAATTAAATAACTTAGTATTTAATTCATCTACCTTAGCATTAATTTGGGTTTGACGTTCAATAGCTTGATCTAATTGTTTTTCTAATGCTTGACGAGTTGCTCTAGAGGTTGTTGTAATTATTTGACCAGTTTCTTTGTCTTTATATTGTATAGTATTGTTAGATAAACCAGCACGTAAATCAGCCACTGCCCCATTAATAGATGTTTTTTCTTCGTTATATACCACTAACTGTTCTTTAACATTGTCCCGTTTGGTTTCTATTAATACAATTTGGGCATCAATTGTTCCAGCTTTTGCAGCAGTTTCTTGATAAGCTGCACTTAAAAAACCATAAATACCCATTGAAGTAATTAAAATTAATACAACACAAGATAAAGATAAATAATATTTTAATAATTTAGGAAGGGTTTTTCTATATTGATATAGTAAAGATGCTATAACTAATTTAGCAATTTCTAAAGAAGCTGCCATTACTATTACTGCAAAAGCTGCACCTGCAAATAATTTACTTAAACCACTAACAGAATAGAACGCTGCTGATGCTGATACTGATAAAGCTGATAATGCTATTATAAAAGGAAATATTCTTTTTTGAATTTTAGACCACATAACATAATTTTTATTTTCTAAAACCCTTATGCTTATCTATACGATCTAATATTTTATTTAATTCTTCAATTTTAATTAAACCCGCCATAGATGCATTTTTAAGGGCACTTATTAATTGTAATACCATGAACGGTACGATAATTACTTCAGATAACCAACCTGTTCCAGAAAATCCTTTTTCTACCATTAATATAACTGTTAAAATAGCTAACCAAACAAATGTATTTTTTGTTATTTTTAGTGCTTTATATGTCTTGAATCCTTCTCTTTTTATTCCTGCCCAAATCCCAAAGATTCCATCTAACCACAATACAGCTGCTACAGCTAAATATTGTTCCATGTTATCCATTGATAAATTTAAGAAATATGTACACAAATATGTGCAAAATGATGTTACTCCCACTATTAATAATTTTGTTTGCATTCTGTTATAAATTTACTAGCATTTCTAATAATTCAGGTTGAGGGAACATATCATATTTATCTTTTCTGGTATTAGTATGTGTCCACATTCCTTTAACTCTTCCATAATACGCATCTGGGTTAAATAAAAACCCATCAGCTCCTTTAGCTTTTACTTCTTCAACTAATCCTTTAGTAATATCAATATTATCCCTATCTGCAATATATAATATCCATAATCTTAAGGCTTCAATTTGGGCATCTGAGTATCTATGCCATGTTTTATGTCCTTTAAAAGGTTTGTCTAATGTTACAATTTGGTCTTCAACAACTCTAGTACCAGCATATGTTTTACCATCTACTATATACCCAAAATTATTTACTTCAATTCCTACAGAATTAACATGCATTTTTTGATTTCCATTTCTTCCTAAATGCCATCCATAATTACCTTCTGGGAATGCTTGAACTAATGTTCCATCATATTGATCATCATTACCCTTTACGGATTGACCTCCTAATACAAACTCTGTACAAACAGCTCCTCTATTGTCTCTCCCCCAATGATCAATTGTCCTAAAAGGATTATTCCATCCTGCTGTATGATGTAAGAAAACATATTCAGGTTTTACAGGACCTTGTTTATATTCATTCCAAGGAAGATAGTGTTTATGGATATGTAAACCATTAAAAGTTTCAAAAATTCTTTCAAAATCATCAGTAGTAAAAGGTTCATCTGCTTCTGATAACTCCATTAAATCCCAAGTTATAGGACCTACTATCCCATCATCCTCTATTTTATTATCCTTTTGCCACTTTTTAACAGCTGCTTTTGTTCCAGGGCCATATATACCATCTGCTACAATATTTAAAAATTGCTGTAATTCTTTAACTTCTTTCCCTTTTGAACCTACTTTTAATACCATTATATTATATTTAATTATAAATATTAGTAAGATGACTCCTGTTTAACTACTTCAATGGCTCTTAACATTTTATTGTAATCTACAGGGCATAATAAATCTAAACCTGCTTTGGCTGTAAATTTTATATATGCATCCCCTCGAATATAAAGAAGAATGGTGGGTGCCATTCTAATCCTTAATTCTTTTTTTAGTTTTGGAGACTTTGCTATATCTACATGATAATATTTAACCCCATCTAAATTATCAATTTTTTTCCAATCTTTAAATGCATTATTTTTATTAAATTCTGCCCAAAATTCTACTACTATTACATCATGGTCAGAATGATCATCAAATGCCCCATAACCTGTTACTTTTTCTTTAAAATCATTATCACTAATCCATTGTTGACAAAAAGCAGGAATTGTTATTAAAAGAAAAAATATTAAAAATAAATTTTTCATACTATCTTTGTTTTTGCAATTCATATAAACGTTGATCTATTTTTTCTAGTTCTTCTAGTATAGACTCAACATCATCTTGTGTATCCATAATGGTTTGACGAATTAATTCATCTTTTAAATCATATTCAATTCGATCTATTGGAGGTACTGGGAGTTCTTTTGCTTTTTGTATATCAGCTTGTAATGCAAACCACATACCTACAACTGTAGCTACTCCTACTAAAACTAATCCAATAGTTTTTAAATCTAAAATTACTTTTGTTTCTTCGTTTATTTGTTTTGCCATTTTTTATCTAAAAGTATAATTCAATCCAAAAGTAGATTGATATAATTTACTATCCCACATTTTACTATATTCACCTTCAACAAATACCCCAAGATTTTTACCTACTTTCCACCCAAAACTAGCACCAAAAGAATAATCACTCCATTGTTCTAAATCTGAATCTTGTACTAATCCACCTTTGCCCCAATTATTTCTATTTAAATAGGATACTTCTTCATCACCCATAACATATTTGTGATAAGGTAAAATATAATTACCATAGGCATGTAGCCAAAAATTATTTTTATAATGGTAAAAATCAAATCCTATAATAGGAGCAACTTCACCAAATCTATCTAATTGACTCCATATTTCATTATTATATCGATTCATTAAACTTGGAAATATTGTTTCCCTAAAATCTAAATCAGAATGAGCAACTTCTACACCATTAGAATCTACCCAACACCAATCTTGTGTTATTACTTCTTCTCCTGTATTAGGATCAGTACTTGTTTGTTCATAAAAAATGTCATCATAACCATATTCAAATCCTAACTCATACCAATAATTAGTAGGAAAACCTGAGTCGTTAGTTTCATTTAACCATATTTCAATAGGATTATACCCATAAGGTCTATCATGAGTTCTAAATATTGCTCCTGCTGATATAGAAAATTTATCACCAATAGGTAATCTTGCTCTAGCTTCTGCTGATTGGTATTTTAAATTTATTCTACCAACTTCTCTACTTTCAGCTTTTACTATATGATGTTTACCTGTATGTTTTAAGAAAAATCTATGGTTATTAAATTTTCTACCTTGCCATCTTTCTTTTTCTAAATGGAATTGGTATTCAAATCCTGTAACGGCTGATGTAGGAGCTGTAAATGCTAATTGTTGTTCAGTGCCGTCATAATAGTTTTTTGGTTTTCTTTCATAATCAAATCTTGCCAATTTTCTAATACCAAAACCATATCTGTAATCAAAAGGAAATGATGGGGTATTATCTACTACATCAGGTATTGAATATAATGATCCATCTTGATTAGTTCTAACAAAATAAGAAGGAGATGATGCTACAACTGAATTTCTAATTTCACCTGCACCATAAACAGTTCCATATTTTAAAAAATCTTGATAGAATGAATCTAATAAACCTTGGGCTTGTACTTGAGTTCCTATTAATAATAATAGGATTGAAAATATTTTTTTCATTTTTTTATATATTATCGTTTTTATCTTCGTTTTTAGGTTGTCTGTTCCCAAAAATCTTTTCTAACCCTGCTATGCCAAAACACCCTAAGGTTATTATTAAAAACGATTCATATATAAACTCATTAATTACCAAACCTTTTTGAAAATATCCTGTGATTAGGTCTACTAGTGCAAATATTATCATTACTAAAAATGACATAAATCCAATAACACTCTTTTCATTAATGTCATTGTTATCTTTAAATATGTTTTTAAAAGCCATAAATTTTGATTTTAAATTATTCATAATATTATAAACTTTTTTATTAAAACTATTTTAAAACTAATTGTTATTTTTTTGAAGGTTTTCTTCCTCTTTTTTTAGTTGTTCTTTTACCAGCAGCTGCTTTAGCAACATCTTTAACTTCTTTTGCTGCTTTAGAAATTGCTACTTTTGCTTGCTTTGCTTCTTTTTTAACTGCTTTAACTCTTTTTTGAGTTTCTTCAATTGTATCTTCTACTACATCAGGGATAAGATCTTTATCTCTATCGCCTACTTTCCCTGTTTTTTGTAAATAAATAAGAACTGCTGCTCCTACTAATACAATTAAACAAATTACTCCAAATATTGCCATAATAATTAATTTTAATGATTCAATGATAAATATAAAAAAAGAGGTGCTTATGCACCTCTCTTAATAATATAGTTAATTTTTCTTTTTTATTTTATTTTACTATTTCTACTACTGGAGGTGTATATGCTTCAGTTGTAATAGTTACTGTATTTGTTGTGTTAGTTTGTACTGCTGGATCCTTTAACCATTCAGTTACGTATATCCAATTTGTACCTTCATAATTAAATTGTTTTGTTGGGTATCCTTTATTACACACATTATCACAATAAACACGTGCTATATGTCCATCCCAACCATATTGCATATTAAACGTCCCATTTCCAGGGTTTGGTTGATCTACGCTTTTAGGAGGCATTGGGTAAACATTAATATGATCTGAATCAACTTCATTAGAAGATAATTCAACAGTATCACCAGCTGCTACAACCCCAGAATCTGGTCCTGTCATTGCCCAACTTTGTTCCCATTTCATATCTTGATCGGTATTATTAATTACTGTTAAAGTAAATTTAGCAGGGTCTGTTTTTACTTCTGCTTTTTTGTTAGTATTATTACATGCTACTAATAAAGTAGATGCAATTAAAAGTGTCAATAGTTTTTTCATTTGTTTGTTTATTTGTTTTATTAAATTATTGGTTATAACTATATTATTTTATTTATCCATCACAAGATATACAATCTGCCATTCTAGAACCTAAGTCGCCTTTAATAACGGAATCAGTTCTTAAATAATAAAATGTTTTAATTCCTAATTTCCATCCTTCTAAATGTACTTGATTAATCCATTTTGGTGAATCACTTGGATCAAATGATAAATTTAAAGATTGAGTTTGATCTATATATCTTTGACGCATAGCTGCTTGTCTAACTAGCTCTAATTGATTAATTTCAGGAAATGTTAAAAATAATTCTTTTTCTTCAGGAGATAAAATATTATCTGGTAAGCCTTGTGCTGATCCATCTTCTGATAGCATTTGATCCCACCATTTATCTTTATCTTCTCCCTTAGCTAATAATATTTCTTGTAATACTTTATTTTTTCTTATAAAGGTACCTTTAGCACCATTAAATGTATAAATGTTAGCAGGTAAAGGTTCAATACCTGCACTAATACCACCACAAATAACTGAGTTAGATACTGTTGGGGCTATTGCTAATAAGTGGGTATTTCTCATTCCTGTTCCTTTACACCATAATGGTTCTCCATATTCTTGAGCTAAAGCCATTGATGCTTTTTCTGCTTTGCCTCTAATATCTGAAAATATATTATGGGTATGAGCTGTTGATGCTATAGAATTAAATGGTAATCCTTTTTGTTGTAAAAATGAATGCCAACCCATTACACCTAAACCTAATGCTCTACCTTTTTTAGCATGTTGGTGGGTTCTTCTTAATGAATCCTTACCATTAGATTTATCTATAAATTCTTGCATTACCCCATCTAAAAACCAAGTAGCTAATTCAACTGCATCTGTATCTTTCCATTCATCATATTTAGCTAAATTCATAGAAGATAAACAACATATAAATGAGTGTTCTTCATCTGTAAATAATGTAATTTCAGAGCAAATGTTAGTCATACTTACTTCTAAATTATTTAATCTATAAGCAATTGGATTATCTTTATTAACATTATCCTTATACATTATATAAGGTTCACCTGTTTCCATTCTAGATTTAAGAACAGTAGCCCATCTGTTCATTGATTCAGGATCTCTTGCTTCTAATTTTCTCATAAAGGCATCTCCTACAACAACACATTGATGTAAATTAAGACATTGTCTGTTAGGATCTCCTTTTGGTCTGCGAATTTGTAAAAATTCATCTATATCTCCATGTTCAATATCTAAATTAACAGATGCTGCTCCTCTTCTAACATTACCTTGATTAGTAGCAATTATTGATGAATCAAATATTTTAGCCCAAGGTACTACACCTTCACTTTTACCATTTCCAGTAATTTCTTTTCCACGTGTTCTAATGCGTGATAGTGAAATACCTACACCCCCACCGGATGCTGTTAGCTTCATTAGTTCTGCGTTAGTTAACCCTATACCACGTATAGAATCAGGTGTATCAACACCAAAACATGATATTGGTAAGCCTCTATCTGTTCCCATATTTGATAATACAGGAGATGCTAAACCTAACCAACCATTCCACATTATTTTAAAAAATTTATTAGATAGTTCTGGTTTTTTAAGTCTAATAGCTGCTGCATTAGCTACTCTCCTATATGCTGATTTAACTGTTTCACCTGGAAGTAAATATCCTTTACTAATTGTAGCTAAAGAAATTTCATCCATCCATTCCGGATATTGTTTTCCGGGTTCCCATTGACTATAATCTACCTGTAGTGCGTTGTTTTCCATAAATTAAAATATTGAATTAGCATCCCAATCTTGAACTCCTTTGGAATAATTAGTAACTCTATTTGCAAAAAAATCTGTGTGTTGTTTTCCTGCAGATAAACTATCAAACCACTTCATTCTTTTTACTGCTTCTTGATCTATACCATTAACAATTGCCCCATATCCTAAATCACTCATTTTAGTATTTACTCTATGTTTAATAAATGATACTAAATCATATTTTGGACATCCTTTTAAATCACCCATTTCATATACTTTATCAATAAAATCTAATTCTAATTTTAATGAAAGTTTTGCTGCTTCTTCAATATCTTTTTTTAACTCAGGTGTATTAAATTCAGGATGTTCTTGCATTAAAGTTCTAAATAACCAACACCCAGCTTCTGAATGTAAAGATTCATCTCTAATGCTCCATTCTACTATTTGACCTACACCTTTAAGCTTATTATCTAATTTAAATGATAATAAAACAGCAAATGAAGAAAATAAATTTACACCTTCTGTAAATGCTGAAAATATTGCTAAAGATTTTGCTCTTTCATGCCAATTGGGAGTACCATCGTGAGAATCTCTTACGGTAGTTAATGCTTCAATTTTAGCCATTGTAGCTTCATCTTCTAAAAATTCACTAAAATCATCTAAACCTAATTCTTCATTTAATAAACTATATGCTTCAGCATGAATGGTTTCAAAAGCTCCAAATGTAACAGCCATTTTAATTACTTCTGGTTTTCTAAACCACTTTGTAACTAAAGTTGACCAGTAATCATTTACTACTGTTTCGGTTTGGGCAAACCCCTTTAATATAGTACCAATTATATTTTTTTCAGTTTCTGATAGATTTTGTTTCCAATCATTAACATCACTCATCATAGGTACTTCTGTATGAAGCCAATGTGCTTGTTGTTGTTTTAACCAGAAATCAGATGCTTCTTGGTATTCAAAAGGTTTATATACCACCCTTTCTTTAAGTAAAGAGGTTTTTGCCATGTTTTTATTTATTAAGTTCGAAAAATTTATTTTTTAATGATTGCTTATCAAAAGTATCTAGGTCATTATTAAATCCATTTATAGGTTGAGTAGGTTCCTTTTCATAGTCTTCTGGGTCATAATCTATAACCTCAAAATGACCTGTAGATGTATCTGCTTTTACACCAAAGGTTAAACCATCAATACCATATCTGTTTTTCATAATGTGAAATCTTCCTGTACCATTTACTTTATCTGCTTTTTTTCTTGAAAGGGAAATACAGACATCAGTAATCATAATCTTATCATATGATCCTGCTGCTTTATCTCCTTCTACAATGTCGTCTTTTGCACCAGCTCTATTAACTTGAGAAACAGACCAAATTGGTATATCTAATTCTCTAGCTAATCCCTTAGTGCTTGTATAAATATCATCAATTTCACCCTTACGATCAGCTGTTTTTTTCTTTGTGCTAAGGAGATCAACATAATCTATAATTACTAAATCTGGTTTAATTCCTGAATCTCCTACTTTAGATATGTGTGATTCTATAGTAGACATAGTTGCTCTTCCTGTTGGAAATTCTTTAATAATTAATTCCCCAGGTAATTGAGGAATTATATCCTCAATCTTTTCTCGATTCTGAAGAATTCTATCAACTGGTATTTGTGAGAAAAAAGCATCATACCTTCTTCCTACATAAGCTTCTCCTAATTCTAGAGTATAATGAATTACATTATAACCCATTTTTACAGCATAACCTCCTAATGCTACTAACGACCAAGATTTACCACCTCCTGGATTACCAAATATGAGACCAAAATCTCCATTTCCCAATCCACCTTGTAGTAATTCATTAATTTTAGGCCAAGGCGTACCAATAGTAGTTCTAGCATCTTCCCTAAATCTAGTTTCAATATCTTTATTATATTCATGTCCTACATTTTTATCATTTCCTGCTTTTAATGCTGATTCTACTAAATGTTTAATACCATCAAAGTCACCCGCTTTAAGTAAATCTACACTATTAAGTAATGCTTTTTTAAGTTGTTGGTTTTTACAAAATGTTGAAAATTCTTCTTGTACATATTCTAAATCTTCTTCAGAAGCTTGGTATGCTTCTCTAAGTTGTTCTTTAACAGATAGTTGTAATACTTCATTATCAATTTTTTTTACCTCAACTTTAAGAATATCCATTGAAGGGGTAGTATGATATCTATCATAATATCTTAATATTTCTTTAATAATCCATTTATGTGCTTGATTATCAAAATATTCTTCACTTAACACATCATGTATACTAATTAAAAATTGCTTATGTGTAAGCAACGAAGATATTGCTTTAATTTGAAAGTGAATACCATAATGGTTTAAATTTACTAATGTCATGTAACTTATTTTTTTATAACTAATTTTTCAAAAATTTCTTTTACCCAAAACTCAACATTTCGTATCATACCCCCAAGTTTATCTTGATTATAGAATGCTACGAATTGATCTGGAATATACGGAGGGACTTCTGAATTAACAACCGCATCTAAATATTTTTCATCATCTTTACTAATCATAGGATTATCTAAATCCATTATTTTGTAATTTTTTTCTAAATCATCAAAGTTTTGAATTACTCTAGCATATACTACATGCTCCTTAAACTTTGATTCACATATATTATATATGTCATCAAGTGTAAGATCACGTTCCATTAATTCAGGGAATTTTTTATATAACCCTTTAGCACCTAATCCTTTAACACCTTTAATTTTATCTGAATTATCACCTAATAAAGTTTTATGTAAAATAAAGTTCTTAGGAGACATTTTATACTTTTCTTGTATAGTTTCTTCAGTATAAAATTCTTTTTCCATAGGACGATATACAATAACATTCTTATTTACTAATTGAAGAAAATCTTTATCAGAAGAAACTATAAATACCTTATCTTCTGGTTTTTTAGGGATTACTTTACTAAAATAAGCAATAATATCATCAGCTTCAACTTTATCTATACTACAAGTTTTAACTGGTAGTGTTTTTAGATATTGTATAATCCTAACCATTTGATCTACTTTAGCATCATGTTCATCTTCTAAATCATCAAAAGCATCCCAATTAGTAATTCGTTGGAGATCCCTTCCAGATTTATATTCAGGTAATATATTTTTTCTATTATTAGCTGATCCTGCTCCATCAAAAACAACGTAAACTTGTGTAGGATCAATTCTACGAATTTCTGCCCCTAATGAACGAAAAAAACCACCTAAACCCCCTATATGTACTCCATCAGGGTTAACCATATTCATCATTGCAAAATTGCGGAAAAATAAATTTAAACCATCAATCAACAATATTCTTTCATTTTTTACAGTTTCTTCCCCTTGCTCCTGAATACCATCCAAGAGATTAAATAGTTCTTTTTGTTTCATAATTGTGTTTTTATACCCGGAATATACGAACAATACCCCGGGGATCAAAATTTATTGTGGCTCGTCTTCAAAAGATGTTATGTCAGTAAATGACTGACCTTCTTCTACAACTCTAAAATCACCTCCACCTAAAATAGCAGCCCAATCTTCTTTTCGAGCATCTTTGTAATTTTTAAGTTCTCTGTCATTATCTAATATAAACCCATGAGGAGTCATAACAATTTTTCCTCTAGTAGTAACACCATTAATATGATTTTTATCAATTTGAATATTTACTCTTTTAGCAAATTCAACTTGTTTTCCATCCTTAATAGCTTTAATTTTAGAGGTTCCTGCTGACATAACATTACCAAATGTTACTACAAATGTAGAATCAAACCACATAGCATAACCACCTTTATTCATTAATTTAGGTTGTCCCATAGGGGATTCAGCCTTTAATGTCCAAACCTTGTTAATACAAACTAATGTGTTAGTATAAGGTGATGACTCTTTTCTTGATAATGTGATTTTTTGATTTACACTATTACCAAATTGAGTTGACATAGCACCCGCATTCCATTCATTATTGTTTTTATTAGATTTAATAGACATTTCACAAGGTACTGATCCAATAGAGTCCCATAGAAACAATAAATCATAAGGTAAATTACCTTTCTTTTGTTCATCAATTAAATCTAAAATAAATCCAGCAACATCTTCTATAGAATTAATAGTTTCTCTATCTACATAAATAAAATTACCTTCATAATTTTCAACTTCACCGGTTTCTTCATCTTTAATTTCATTAACCTCTAACCCCATCATTTTAGCATGATCCCAAGACCATTTCATCTCTGTAATAATAAAAACAGGTAAAATGTTTCTTTTTTGAGCTGATACAGCTGCTTCCAAAAGTGCTGTTGTTTTACCCGTATCCGAGTGACCCCTAAGGAGCACAATGTGCCCCATAGGAATACCTGGAATTGAAGTTACCTCTTGGAATGCTGACGAAATAGGAATCCAGTCTTGATCCTTAAATTTAATATTAGATTTTAAACCTTTTTTAGTTTTAAAAGCATCTAAATTGAAATTTGATTGTATTTCTTTAGAGACTGCTTCCCCTAGTGTTTTTTTCTTTCTCGCCATATACTTTATTTATTAAAACGGTAAATCATCTCCTTTAGACTTATCATCTGAAAATAAATCATCAAACTGATCTGCCTTAGATTTTGATTTGTTAGTGTCTAATGAGTAATTATTCGATACTGGTGCTGGAGTTGCTGTAGTTGTTGTTGTGGTTGTTGAAACTTGAGTTTCACCATCTGACAAATACTCTTGCAAAGCAGCTTTAACTTCATCAAATGAAAATCTTTTAAACACCTCAAGTGGGTTTGGTTGATTTTCTAGAAGATTTTTAGCAGTAACATCATCACCTGTTAGTGCAGATGTTTTTAAAGAAGGTCCTACTGATGTTTTATTGTAAGGAGTTCCTGTTACTTCAGGTCCTACTGTAGTTAATTTAATATCTCTACCTCCTACAATATCCGTGTAATCACCAATTTCTTCATCAGCTGCCATATTTAGGAAATCTTGATAAACTTCTTTACCAAACTGCCATAGTTTAACACCCTCATCTTCTTGTCCTCTTACTATAATAGGAGCAAAAATACGAGTTTTAGCATCTAACTTTTTAGCAAGTCTCCAATTTTCTTTATCACCACTATTACGTAGTTGTTTTGTAAATTCTTGAATTGGGTCCTTTTCTTGCCAATTTTGAGGTGATGCCATCACTCTCTGACCAATACCATAATAAAATAGCATTTCTGTAAAAGGGAATTGTTTGTTGTACTTATTAGGTACTACTCTAACTACTTCTTTACCAACTGATGGTTTCCAAAATAGTGACTTTCCACCTCCACTATTAGAGGTAGCTTGCTTGTTCATTTGATCCAAGCGATTTTTAATTGCATTTAAATCCATAAAGATAACTTTTTAATTGTTTTATAACGTTTATTATTGTGATTAATATACGAACGAATGTTCGATTAGCCTAACTATACTTCAAGAATTTTGTAAATTTTTGTCTTTAATTCTTTTAACTCATCTCTTTGAGTTAATAGTATAGTATTTCTGTAATGTTCCCAAGTAATAGGAAACTTAGTATCAACTACTCCACCATTTAACCTTTTAATTAACTCATTCAAGGCATTTATAGTATATAGTGTATTTGATTCTTTTTTTCTATGTACCAAAATAGTATTATCTGGTAATGTGCTTAGATTTGCTTGATCAATGTTATATGTGCAAACATATTCATTATTACTCTTAACATGCAAAACAAAGATTTTGTTGTACATAATAGAATACGTAGAAGTTAACCTATTAATTAATGGGTCTAATTCCTCTAATGTTGTGAACGTGCAAAATAGTTTATTATTCAAATCTTTTATGTTTAATGTAGCGAATTCAGAGAAATCGTCTACGGTATACATATTGACCCTATTATTTAAAATTGTAGGTGTTTCCATAACTTTCTTTTATTTGTAACTTATTATTATTAATTATTTTTGCAAT